>TARA_R110002051_G_C8769043_1_pt1 | contig 28823 bp, 27 predicted proteins | sample TARA_R110002051 | Tara Oceans TARA_R110002051 (sample SAMEA4397023) | marine metagenome | biome: Polar Biome; feature: [MES] marine water layer (ENVO:01000295) within the mesopelagic zone...; material: water (ENVO:00002006), including particulate matter (ENVO:01000060) such as...... | reverse complement strand
ACTAACCACTAACCACTAACCACTAACCACTAACCACTAACCGTTAACCGTTATCTGTTATTTGTTAACCAATAACTTTTCACTTTTGTCTTTGTATCCTCTTGTCTCTTGTCTCTTGTCTCTTGTCTCGTGTCTCCTGTCTCCTGACTCTTTTTCATTGCGATTTGAAACTTGAGATTTGTTTATTTTGTATCCCTAATCCCTAATGCAAGTACCTTCAGTATTTTTTTATAACTATTTTTAATTATATGTAACCATTAGTCCTTAGTAGGCGTCTTATCATAGAATGACCCATCAAGACGACCAAATATTCATAGACCGCACCTTGGAAGGAGACGCAAATGCGTTTGCTACATTGATTGAGCGCTATAAAAGTTTGGTTTTTACGTTGAGTCTTCGCATGATGAAACAAACGGTAGAGGCAGAGGAGGTTGCTCAAGATGTATTTATAAAGGCATTTCAAAAGCTGAGTGCTTTTAAAGGTAATTCTAAGTTCAGCACTTGGTTATACCGAATTACTTATAATAGTTGTTTGGACGCGCTTGCGCGAAAGCGTACACAACCCACGCATCACGCAGCAGAGATTAATGATGAAATCACCGAAGATCGAGTCGATGATATTCTGATAAAGTTAGAGCAACAAGACTTACGTCAACACTTGGAGGAGTGTATTCAACGATTGGCGGAAGCTGATGCTTTTTTAGTAACTTTATACTATCTGAAGGAACAAAGTTTAGCAGAGATTGCCGAAATCACTGGACTCACTAAAAACAATGTAAAAGTGAAGATTTTCCGCTCACGGAAGAAATTATATGAAATTATGGTGGCTTATTTGCCAGAAGAAATTAAAATGCGATATGAAAGATAGAATGGATATGCGCTTAGAAGAAATGACTGAAAAGATCGTGAAGGGAGCAGGTTTGAAAGAACCAACTGCCGATTTCGCAAGTCGGATTATGGATGCGATTGAGCAACAATCTCAATCGGCAGCTACTGTTTATACCCCGCTTATTTCAAAGAAAATGTGGTGGGTTATTGGTATTGCTGTTATAGCGGTTATAGGCTTTATAGTTTCCTCTAATGCAGAATTCACCCTCATGCAAGATATGGTGACAACCATCGGCGGAGAAGTACCCCAATGGGAATTACCAAAATATAATTTGGATGTTGCTGTGCCTAGTTCGCTAGTGTATGGATTTCTTATTATGGCTTTATTGTTAGCCATAGAAATCCCTTTATTAAAAAGACGCTATAATTGGTAAATGTGAATTACAGCAATAAAAAAGGGCTTTGATCTACATCAAAGCCCTTTTTCTGTTTAGGAGTATTTCTTAGATACCCGTATAATTTTGTGGAGTGATATTAGCCAATTCTATTTTAATTGCCTCAGAAACATCTAAGGTTTGAATGAACTCTCCAATAGAAGCCTCTGTAATCCCACTATTAACTCGCGTTAGAGCTTTTAAAGCCTCATATGGATTTGGGTAAGCCTCACGTCGTAAAATCGTTTGTATAGCCTCAGCTACAACTGCCCAATTATTATCGAGGTCTGCAGCTATTTTTGATTCGTTTAAAAGCAATTTATTCAAACCTTTTAAAGTAGACTGTAAACCGATAAGGGTATGCCCAATAGGGACACCAATATTACGAAGAACAGTACTATCTGTAAGATCTCGTTGTAAGCGTGAGATAGGCAACTTGGCAGATAAATGCTCAAAAATGGCATTAGCCATACCTAGATTCCCTTCGCTATTTTCAAAGTCGATTGGATTTACTTTATGTGGCATTGCACTAGATCCAACTTCTCCCTTTTTTATCTTTTGTTTGAAGTAATCCATTGAGATATAGGTCCAAAAATCTCGATCTAAATCTATTAGAATAGTATTGATGCGTTTCAAGCCATCAAATAAAGCCGCCATATGATCATAGTGCTCAATTTGGGTGGTTGGGAAGGAGTGGTGCATGCGCAAGGTATCATGAACAAAACTTTGTCCAAAGGCTTTCCAATCAATCGTTGGGTAAGCGACCTTGTGAGCGTTGAAGTTTCCAGTGGCACCACCAAATTTGGCAGCACTTGGAATATCATTTAATAAGTTTAGTTGCTCTTCAATACGCACAACAAATACTTCAATTTCTTTTCCTAAGCGAGTAGGAGATGCTGGCTGACCATGAGTACGAGCCAATAGTGGAATATTTGCCCATTCGTCTACCAATTGCTTCAAGTGATCAACAACTTCTAAAAGTTGAGGTATATATGCTTGATTCATGGCATCCTTAAGACTTAAAGGAATTGCCGTATTGTTAATGTCTTGAGAAGTCAATCCAAAGTGAATAAACTCCTTGTGCTCAGAAAGCCCAAGTCCGTCAAATTTTTCCTTGATAAAATATTCAACCGCTTTAACGTCGTGATTTGTCACCTTTTCGATATCCTTAATCGCTTGTGCATCTTCAGTTGTGAACTCTGAGTATAATTCGCGTAAAGCGATAAAAGAGTGCTTATCTACACCTTCTAATTGAGGTAGCGGTAACTCGCATAAAGCTATAAAATATTCGATCTCTACTTTGACCCTATATTTAATAAGAGCTTCTTCAGAAAAGAAAGGTATTAAGGATTCCGTTTTTGAAGCGTAACGACCGTCGATTGGTGAGATAGCTTGCAATGGTGACAACGACATATTTTGGGTGTTTTTGTAAAGGGGGCAAAGATAATCAATCCTATATGCATAGCCTATGAACATTTCGTAAAAAATAGAAGGCTGCCTGATAGGGCTTTCCTTTATTAATGAAGCTATTTGGATTTTTTTTTGAATATACCCCCAAGAATAATTTGTGCACAGAATACCAAATAGTAAAATCTAAAAATGTAGATTATAGAATCCCCCTCGCTTTAATCTCCAAATACTTATTAATTGTATTTACAGTCAAATCATCGGGTGTAGTAAGAATGGTCTGAATCCCATATTTCTCTAATGTTGCTGCCATGACCTTTTTGTCATAATCCGATTTTTGAGCTACGGTTTTGTGATACACACTAGCCAAATCCTCGGCTGGTGTTTCAAGTAATTCATCTAACTCAGTGTTTTTGAAAAAGATGACAACAAGAATATGCTTACGCGAAAGTGCTTTTAAATACCCTAGTTGCCGCTCCAAAGCTGAGATATGCTCAAAATTGGTGTACATAAGCAATAAACTTCGTTGAGATACTTTGCGTTTTATCTGATTGTATAAGCTTCCAAAATCACTATCTAAAAATCGAGTATTGATATTGTAAAGTACCTCAAGGATAGTATTCAGATGTACTTTTCTACTACTAGCGGGTAAGTGATTCTTGATATCTTCGGCAAAGGTGATCATGCCCACCTTATCTTTTTTCTTTAAGGCGATGTTTGAAAAAGCGAGTGTACTATTGATAGAGTAATCTAATAATGAAAGCCCATTAAACGGCATTTTCATTGAACGACTCGCATCGATTAGGCAATAAATAGGTTGTGATTTTTCATCCTGAAATTGATTGATCATCAAATTTCCCTGCTTGGCCGTTGCTTTCCAGTTAATGGTTCGCATATCGTCGCCAAGTACATATTCTTTAATCTGCTCAAACTCCATGGTATGACCTATGCGTCGCATCTTTTTCATCCCCATTAAGGTCAGCCGATTGTCTAAGGCTAAAAAGGCAAATTTCTTCATTTGAATAAAAGAAGGATAGACTTTGACCATCTGATCTTTTTCAAAGGTGAACCTTCGTTTGACAATACCATAGCGCGAACTAGCATATACATTTAAGTTGCCAAAAACATACTCACCTCTTGCAACAGGTCTTAGTTCATAAGAAAAGGACTTTGCCTCTTTTGCAGCTATGTGCAGTTCTTTGTAAAAATCTCTCTTTTGAAATTGCACAGGTATCTCATCAATGATGCTAAGATCAATCTTAAATGGATAGCGATTACGTATTTGAACCGTCAATGCGTTGTCATCGCTGTTGGAGAATTTTTCTGGCAGTTGCCGTTCTGCTTCAATGGGTTGATTACTCTTAAATAGCAGGACACAATCTAAAAAGAAGAGGAGGCATAAGGCCCAGAATGCCATCCACGCAATAGGATATATCGCATTAAACCAATAGGAGCCTAAAAATAAAAGCGCTATTGCTGTCAAGGCATAGAAAAACCGAGCATGGAGATATAAGGACTTTATGAATTTAATAACCGCCAAATTATCTAGGGATTTCTACAGATTGTACAATCATATCAATTACCTGTTCAGTGGTCATACCTTCCATTTCTCGCTCAGGAGATAAGATCAAACGGTGTCTCAAAACAGGAGTCACGGCACGCTTTACATCTTCTGGGATTACAAAATCACGTCCAGCAATGGCTGCAAATGCTTTGGAAGCATTCATAATTGATAAGGATGCTCTAGGAGATCCACCTAAATATAAATGAGGATGTGTTCGTGATTTTACCACAATTTCTGCGATATAATTCAAAATCTTTTCTTCAATAATAACCTCTTGGGTTTGTAATCTAAATTTGGCCAGTTTTACGGGTGACATTACCGCCGAAATATCTTTTTGCGGTGCTGCTCCTTTGCGATCATGATGACTTTGAAGTATTGCTATCTCTTGGTCAAGGCTAGGGTAGTCGACTTTAATTTTAAATAGAAAACGGTCTAATTGGGCTTCAGGTAAAGAATAAGTCCCCTCTTGTTCGATTGGGTTTTGAGTAGCCAAGACCATAAATGGAGCATCCAGTTTGTAGCGTGTACCATCCATTGTAATTTGACGTTCTTCCATCACTTCAAAAAGCGCAGCCTGTGTTTTTGCTGGCGCACGATTGATCTCATCTATGAGTACGATATTTGAAAAGATAGGCCCTTTTCTAAATTCAAATTCGCTAGTCTTCATATTTAAAACAGAAGTACCTAAAACATCTGAGGGCATCAAATCTGGTGTAAATTGTAGTCGGCTGAATTCAGTGTCCAAGGTCTTTGCAAACAACTTGGCTGTCACCGTTTTGGCGATTCCAGGTACACCTTCTATGAGCACATGTCCATCAGAGAGTAGGGCAACAATAAGCAGCTCTACAAATTCGTGTTGGCCTATGATTATTTTACCTAACTCGGCTCTAATAGCCTCGGCGGCTTTGCGCAAGTCTTCTAAAGGAATTCTATTTTCAAAAGACAGATTTCCGTTATCGGCTTGCTTAAGTGCAGTACCATCTATAAGTTCGTCAGGCGTACTTGCCGACTGCTCAGTTACATTTTTTGAGGCATCTAAATGTTCGTTATTGTGTTCTTCGGCGTCCATATTATGCATTTTTAAAAGCTTCTATAAGCTTGTTTAATCGTAATAACTGTTCTTGGGAAACGTTTCCCCTGTTTAATATTGCTTCGATATATTGAAATAACTCAGCCGTTTGCTCTTTGGAATTTCCAGATTTCAAACCTACTTTTTCAAGAAAGGCAGCATCTCTTTTTCCTGTATTTACAAAATATTCACTGCGAGCAAAATCAAAGAAGTAATTGATTTGATGATATGCAATACTCGTATGATCCTTTTTTTCTAGATACATTCCAGCGATCGTCTCGGTAAACTCTATCGTTTTATTGGCTAGTGGTTCAACAATAGGAATAGATCGTTGTTTCCGCTTTCCTTCAAAAAATACCCAAAGCAAAACGCCAATAATCAACATATAATAAGCCCATTTTAAATACCTATTATTTAGAAAAACATACAGGGGAGAGGTTTGAGTAGTTTTGCCGTTATTGTAATGATTGTCCCAGTAAATTGGGGTATCTGAAGGTAGATATTTAAGAACTCCTTCTACATATTCATAGTTGTTAGAACGCAACATGCCATAATTTGTAAATGCTTCTGGCATTAAATGGAGTAGGATAGTACCTTCTCCAAAAGCTTGGGAAATAAAATGGATCTTAGGCTCTTCCATTTGCAGGGTATCTTCCTTACTCAAATCAAATTCTCCTAAGACAACAGTTTCAAGGGTATCGATTTCATCAAAGGAAGTCGCTCCAATTTCTAGGTCGATGTAATAGGCATGGTTTTTTTTAAGACCTGGGTTCGATAATTCGTATAAGGGTTTTCGTTCTAGGTTGTCTAAATCGTAATAAGCTTGAGTTTCAAGATTCAAGGTATCTAAAATGCGTTCTCCAACATTGGCACTGGAAACAAACAAGGTGTTTCCCTTTGCCACCCATTCAAGCATTTTATCAGATTCTGCATCATCAAAGGCAATAAAATTATTGATAAAAAAGTAGGTACCTTTTACGGTTTCACTGCTATCTGTCAAAAACACATAAGGGGGCTGATCAACATCTATTAGCCTGTCTTTCCCTACACTTTCTTTAACGGTATTGTATAAGACATAGGTGCCATAGGGGATTTTATCTGACTTGGCATAGCTAGGATACCAATTAATAGGAGCTTTTTCTGTAGCCTCAAGGTATATGAGAACTCCAAAGAGAAATAGCATAATGCCGCCTAATATTTTGAGTTTAGGGGTCATAGGCTGTTATTCAGATTATTGAAGGCGGTTTGCGCTTTCGCGAAAGCGGGAGCATCCAAAGTAAAACTGCCATACCATATATAGTCGTAAAGGTCTGTCACCCTTCGGAAATGCTGCCTTGTTTTTGGGTCTTCTATTTCAAAAATATACTCATGATTGGTTTTCTGTACCTGCCAATCGATTAATTCCTTTCCTGAAAGTTGCTGAAGAGAGAGTAAATAATAATATCGAACAGCCAAACGATAGTTTCCGTTTGCGAGTGCATCGTCAATCAAGCTCTGTATGTCTTGATTCTGAATAATATCTTCATCATCACCCATAAATGTCTGAGGTGCCTTTAAGGGGTCAAAAACGAGACGGTTACTATCAATACGTAGGAATAGCCAAACCAATCCTCCTAAAAATAGTCCCAGTAAGATATAGGGTAGAATCTGTAAAAAACCACCCCAAAAACCAGTAGCGACACTATCTCCAAATAGCCATCGCATAAAGGAATAATAAATGTCTTTGAGCCATTTTTTAAATCGAGTCCACGCATTATCTGCTTCTTCAGCTTCGGCATAATTGAAATCCTCATCGTTTTTATAAGATTCTATAAGGGACTCATCAATGACGAGTTCTGGTAAGGTTTGTGTATCATATACAACTTCCTTTTGCATAACTGTGTTCTCCTGATAATTGGGCACGGGCAGCATTTTCGCGTAAAGCGAACTACAAAAAAACAATAAGAGTAGGAAGCGTATTTGCATAAGGACTAGTTACCGATGGTATCTATTTTTGATAAGGAACCACTTTGAGTCTTATGCTCGTAAAGGTTAAAGAATATAAGATTATAGGTAATCGCCATTACGATGTAAAGGATATAGGTAGCGGCATTGGACAAAGTTTGCAAGGCTATAAATCCCCAGTCCATTAATTCTGAAGGATCAGACAAACTCCCTTCTTGCGCCATTAAAATCCCTTTGGTCATCACATAAATGATCATGGGAACTTGAAATGTAAAACTGATAATATAGATGAGGAAACCTTGAACCAGAATGGTTGCGAAGGTAATCCACCAAAAGTCCTTAATAAGGCGTCCACTTTCATAAAATGAACTTGACACACTCATATCATTGTGGGTCATGGTCTGAAAAATAAGAGACCAACGTATCGTTAAGTAAATAATAGGGAAGATTCCTAAGAATATAAGTACACCTCCTAAAAGCCCAGACATATTGACAACAATAAATCCTGGGAGCATACACAGTATTGCTACAACAATAACGACTAACACCTGTGAAAATCCTAAGCCAATATAAGAGCCCATCTTTTTCTTATAGGATACCATTACATCTTCGATATCTGGGTAACCATTTTGAAGGGTATATGCCTTGATATATTCTGAGATACCTCCATACAGTGTGGCTGTGTATATAACTATGGATGCAAACATCACAAAGGCACTAATAAGAATACTACCAACGTTAAGGTCGCCAAAGCCTGTTTGGGTTAATGAGAAAGTGTTTAACCCCGCCGAGGCATAGGTATAAAAAGCCGATGATACCAATAAGAGAATAAAGGGAATAAGAGAGGTGCGAACTAATACTCTAGCCATAGGTTTTATATTCTTTCGCAAGAATTTAAATGTATCCCCTATAATCTGTCCTAGTTCGCGTTGTTTCCTAAAAGTAATTATTTCTGAAGTTTTCATTGCTCTAATATGGGTATTTGGGGTTGGTTTTCTATCGCTTTTAGTTCTTGCTTATGCATTCGATGTGGATAGATCACATAGTAGAAAAGTATAATGCATAAAGATATACTAATGATAGCTATGGCAAGCCAATCTGGCATTTCGGTATGTCGTGTTACGAATCCTTCTAAAAAACCTGCAACCACAAACAAGGGGATGGTACTTACCATTATTTTAAGTCCGTTTTTCATGCCTCTTTTAAAAGATGCGAGTCGGGTGTAAGTACCGGGGAATAAGATGCTATTTCCAAGAACCATTCCTGCACAGCCAGCAATAATTATTACAGATATCTCAATGGTGCCGTGAATCCAAATAGTTCTCATGGACTCCCAAAGGAGGCCTTTTTCATAAAAGAAGTATTGAAAACTTCCTAACATAATAGCGTTACTCATAAGCACGTATAGGGTTCCAATGGAAAAAAGCATTCCAAGAGCAAAGGCAGATATGGCAACTTTAATGTTATTAATAGTGATACCAATAAACATCCCCATTTCATTGGCATCTTTGTAAACAGCCATGGGATCTCCATTATCAATATTATCTAAGGTCATGTTTACATAGCGATCTCCAAGAATGGATCTTACGAAGTCGCCATCGGTGGAAGCGCTATAGGCTCCAATAGCTGTGAATAATGCAAAAGTGAGAAAAGCAATAAGGAGTTGCCTTTGATACTGAAACATGAGTAAAGGAAATTCTTTTGTAAAAAAGGTTATAAAGCGTTTACTCGACTCTCTTTTCGTTTTATAAATGATCTGATGCGACTGCACTGCAAGGTGATTTAAATAGACAAGTGTCTTACTGTCAGGGTAAAAAGTTTGGGCATAACTCAAATGGTCCGTAACTTCAATGTAGAGACTAGAAAGTTCGTCGGGAGTAATTTGAGTTTTGTTTATAAGAACATTTTCAAATCTTAACCATTTATCCTTATTTTGCTTGACAAAAGCAGCTTCACGCATTCAGAGTTGTATTAAAAAAGTAAAGTAAAAGAATATATGGACAACTTTCAAATTGAAACTGCTCAAAATGTCAGCATTTATCAAAATGTTGCAGGAATAGGGGAGCGATTGCTTGCATTCTTTATCGACTTCCTAGTTATGTTGGCATATTTCTTTTTGACTATTTTCTTATTAGGGGCTTTTGCATCTGATTCAAGAGACGATTGGGAGATAGGTTCTTTTATGATGATCCTGAATTTACCCGTCTACTTATATTCCCTTTTGTTTGAAACTTTATGGGATGGCAAAACTCCTGGTAAAAGTGCCATGAAGCTCAAGGTTGTAAAACTGGATGGTTCTAAACCAGGTTTTGGAAGTTTTTTCGTGCGATGGATACTGCGAACCGTCGATATCTTAATGAGTACGGGAGGTGTTGCTGTGGTGACTATACTTTTGAACGATCGCGGACAACGCCTAGGGGATATTGCTGCTGGAACTACGGTAATCAGTGAAAAAAAGAGAGCAACGCTTGGGGATAGCTTACTAGTAAACATTCCAGAAGATTATGTGCCTGTCTATCCGCAAGTAACAGTATTTAATGATAAGGATATGCAAACGATTAAGACTTTGTATACCAATGCAAAAAGAAATGGTAATCATAATGTGATTTTAAAACTATCGGAAAAAGTAATGACTTTAATGAGCGTAGAACCTCAGGAGCAGCCTGTGGATTTTGTAAACCGAGTTATTTCTGACTATAATTTTTACACGCAACAATAATGGATTTTCTTACAGTCATTGATATTTTGGGAACGATTTCATTTGCCATATCTGGTGTCCTTACAGCAATGCATAAAAGAATGGATGCTTTTGGGATACTAATTATTGCATCTGTAACTGCTGTTGGTGGAGGAACCTTAAGAGATTTGCTCATTGGGAAGACTCCTGTTACCTGGATGTTGGATATGACCTTTATATACGTGATTTTAATTGCTTCTTTTTTGGCAATAGTGTTTAGAGAGCAATTGAGATATGTCAAAAGATCTTTGTTTTTATTTGATACTATTGGAATAGCCTTGTACACGACTGCTGGCGTACAAATAGGCTTAGCAGCCGATTTACATCCCATTGTTTGTGTGCTTCTTGGTACGATGTCGGCTTGTTTTGGAGGTGTACTTCGCGATATCTTGTGTAATGAGATACCTGTTATTTTTAGAAAAGAAATTTATGCCACTGCTTGTATTGCCGGAGGGATAGTTTATTTAATCCTGCACAGTTTACAAATGGAACAAATGTTAACTACTATTGTATCAGGCTTGGTAGTCATTGCAGTGCGAATACCTTCAGTAATATTTAAATGGCGGCTACCTTCTGTGTATCGTTTACCCGAAGAAAAAGGCTAGCAACCAAAACGCCCTCCTAGGAGGGCGCTATAACCTAACAGACTCTTTTGAAAGTAGGTTATATAAATTTCTATGACGGCTAATTCAAATAATCTATAAAACCTTCTTCACTTCTGGTGTTAAGTTTGTTATACTTATATAGACGTAGATTTTGACGAAATGTTTCATTGATTACATTAAATAAAAGTTAATTTATGAAAGGCATAAACAAACAAAACCCCGAAACTTTAAAAGTTCGGGGTTTTAGTTAGAAAACCGAATAATTAACACTAACCATCAAAACGAATTATTAGTCTTCCAACTGTAAGAATTCTTATACTATAGACGTAAATTAAGAACAACTGTTACAAGAATTAATTTTTTTAACTTTGATTTATGTTAAAACACACTTTAGTGCTAGGGGCTTCCTTAAAAACGAGTCGATATTCTAACATTTCAATTCAACGATTGCGCAAGTATAATCATCCGGTTACGGCTGTTGGTCTTGTAGAAGGAAGAGTGGGAGATACAGAGATAATTACTTTTGATAGCGCTTTCGCGAAAATAGATACCATCAAAGAGCATCTAGATACAGTTACCCTTTATCTCAATCCCAAAAGACAAGTAGCCTACTATGATTTTATAATCAGCCTACAACCCAAGCGGGTCGTTTTTAATCCAGGAACAGAAAATCCCGAGTTGTATTCTCTTTTGAAAGAAGCAGAAATCGAATATGAAATAGCTTGTACTCTAGTTCTCCTTGCGACGAATCAGTACTAGTCCGAGATAGGTCAGTGCACCATTCAATATCAAGATAAAGAAACCAAAGTCAAACCCTAGGTATTCCAAAGACACATAGCTAATTAGATATGCCAAAATTGGCGAAGCAATTGCTATGACTGGAACTAGTTTGTCTCTCACTTGCCATTTTGAAAATAGGCCAAAGGCGTATAAGCCAAGCAAAGGGCCATAGGTGTACCCCGCAAAAACAAACAATCGAGAAATCACACTATCATCGGCAATCACATATTTGAAGATGATAATGACTAAAATGAGCACAAAAGACATCAAGATGTGAATACGTTTTCTAATTACTATCTGTTTTGCAGTGTCGTATTTCTTTTCAATATCAAGAATGTCAATACTAAAGGAAGTAGTTAGTGACGTAAGCGCACTATCTGCACTTGAATATGCAGCCGCAATAAGGCCTAATAAGAATACAATTGCTAGTCCTATCCCTAATCCGCTGTCTACTGCAATAGTTGGGAAGAGTTGATCTTTGTGAGCGTCAATTCCGTTTTGAGAAGCATAAACCGTTAGTAATAGTCCTAAAACTAAAAAGACCATATTTACTATTGTCAGTACAATCGTAAACCAAAACATATTTTTCTTTGCATCCTCTAGGTTTCTACAAGTGAGGTTTTTTTGCATCATATCTTGGTCGAGACCGGTCATCACTATTGCGATAAAGGCTCCAGAAATAAATTGCTTCACAAAGTGGTCTCCACTTTTCCAATCGTCAAAAAAGAAGATTTGACTCATATCACTTTCAGAGACCATCGTAAATAAGTTTCCTGCACTAAGACCCATTTCATCACTTACAAAGTAGATGGCTGCACCAACAGCGATTAGCATAAATAAGGTTTGTAAGGTATCTGTCCAAACAATCGTTTTGATTCCCGCTTTAAAAGTATAAAGCCAGATGAGCAAAATCGTTAAGGTTACAGTAACCCAAAAAGGAACTCCCATCTCGTCAAATACGAGGAGCTGGAGCACATTCGCCACTAGGTATAATCTAAAACTCGCCCCAACAATACGACTTAATAAGAAAAAGGATGCTCCGGTTTTATAAGAATAATCCCCAAACCGACTTTCCAGATAGGTATAAATGGAAGTTAGATTAAGTCGATAATATAATGGTAATAAAACAAGGCCTATCACAGCATATCCTACGGTATACCCTAATACTACTTGGAAATAACTAAAATTAGAAGCTTCAATCCAGCCAGGAACAGAGATAAAGGTGACTCCAGATAAGGACGCTCCTATCATCCCAAATGCAACAAGATACCATGGCGATTGTTTTCCTGCCTTAAAAAAATCAGCATTTGAGCCAGATTTACCAGTAAAGTAGCTAATGAGCATTAAAAGGCCAAAATAACCAGCGATTAGGAGTAGAATGTGGTAGGGTTGCATACAAAAAAGTTTGTTGTCACGAATATAGGATTTATAGCCGAATCCAACGAAGAACGGCAATGTGATTGGGTATTTTGCTTTTTTTAAGCCACATTTATAAATCTGATTTCAATTTTCCTTAGATGAGGATAGCGGAAAACAAAATGGAATCATACTTTTACCATAGATGAAAAACAATCGTAGGCTCATTATCATAGGATTACTGCTCTTTGTGCAAATGGGCGTGGTGCGATTACTTGCCCAGTTTCCGAACTTTATTGAAAATTATTACAGCAATGGCCTGTATCCTATTGTTTCTAAGGGGTTCAGATATGCCTTAGGATGGATTCCTTTTTCGTTTGGAGATCTGATGTATACGGCATTAATTATTATGGCCTTACGAGAAATTGTGCTACTCTTTAAAAATCGTTTCCGCACCTTTAAAAGCTTTTTTATTAAAACATTTGCACTCGCTTCCATCGTTTATGGGGCATTTCATCTTTTGTGGGGAATGAATTATTATCGCCTTCCGTTGCATAGCTCTTTAGGAATTGAGAGCGAGTATACCACAGAAGAACTTATAGAGCTAACAGAAAAATTGATTGATAAAAGTAATCGTTTACATGCGCAACTTGCTGTCAATGATAGTAGCGGGGTAGTTTACGCTTTCGCGAAAGCGGATACATACACAAAAACCTTAGACGGCTATAACTCCATAAAATCACAGTTTCCTCAATTGAATTACCCGCCTAAGAGTATCAAAACGTCACTTTTGAGTTATCCGCTTTCTGTAATGGGTTATAGTGGGTATTTAAATCCGATTACCAATGAAGCTCATATCAATGGCTGTATTCCAATGTATAGATACCCAGTTGTTAGTTGTCATGAACAAGCGCATCAGATAGGATATGCAAAGGAAAATGAAGCCAATTTTGTCGCTGTTATGGCGACGCTGAATAATAAGGATCCATACTTTCAATATTCAGGAAGCATTTTTGCGTTGCGTTATTGCTTGAATGATTTATTTAAACGTGATCCAGAACTAGGTAGTAAGTATCGTGATGACATTCGCCCGGGTATTTATGCCAATTATAAGGAGTCTAGAGATTTTTGGCGAGAAATGGATAACCCCTTAGAGCCTTACTTTAAGTATTTCTACTCTGGGTATCTCAAAGCTAATAATCAACCAGATGGCTTAAAAAGTTATAGCTATATGGTGGCACTTTTAGTCAACTATGATAAGCGTTTTCCTACGGCCTTTTGATGTTAAATGTATCTTAATTAGAAGTGTGTTTATAGGACGTCGGCTATCTTTAAGGCTTACTAAAACCAATAAATTTATGTTCTTCAAACCATTATCCTTTCTAGGGATAATTTTGTGCTCGCTAAGTCTTTGTGCACAGGATTATTTTCCTAAGAATGACGGGGTAAACGCTCAAAACCACAATTACACCGTCTTTACAAACGCCGAGATTCATAGCTCGCCAACAGAAACTATAAAAAAAGGAACCCTTGTCGTTAAAGATGGAAAAGTCGTTAGCGTTGGGAAATCAGTCAACATTCCAGCAAATGCTGTGGTTGTTGATCTAGATGGAAAATCAATCTACCCATCCTTTATTGATATCTATTCCGATTTTGGTGTAAAAAAGCCGAAACGTGAAGCAGGTGGGAGACGTACCGCTCAATATGAAGGAACACGCGAAGGATATTACTGGAATGATCATATTCGTTCAGACCAAAATGCCTTAACCACCTTTAAATATGATGATAAAGCGGCAAAAGCTCTTCTTGAAGCTGGTTTTGGAGTTGTCAATACTCATATGCAAGATGGAATTGCAAGGGGTACAGGAATGCTAGTTGCCTTAAATACAGAAGGCAATGATGCTTCAAGAATTATCTCTGCACGTTCTGGGAATTACTTTTCATTTGATAAAAGTGTGCAATCGCGACAGTCATATCCTGGTTCAATCATGGGAAAAACAGCTCTGATTCGTCAAATGTATCATGATGCAGCCTGGTACGGGCAAGGAAAAGTGCCTACGAAAGACCTGAGTCTTGAAGCTATCAATAAAAATACCGATATGGTACAAATTTTTGAAGGTAGCGGTTTGTACGATGCTTTACGTATCGATAAGCTTGGAGATGAATTTGGCGTCAACTACCTCATTGTAGGTGGAGGTGACGAGTACCAACGTATTGACGAAATAAAAGCTGCTAACCGAACTTTTATCTTACCAATTAATTTCCCTGCAGCTTATGATATGGAGAATCCATATGATGCGGCTTATGTCTCATTAGGCGATATGCGTGTGTGGAATCAGGCACCAACCAATCCAAAGCAATTGCAAGACAATAATATTGAGTTTGCATTAACAACACATTCTTTGAAGTCTCCTAAAGAGTTCAAAGCTAATTTGATGAAGGCAATAAAATATGGTCTCTCCGAAGAAAAAGCCTTAGCGGCTTTAACCACTATTCCAGCACGTCTTATGGGACATGCAGACATGGTAGGAAGCCTAAAGAACGGTGCATGGGCTAATTTCATGATTACCGATGGAGCTATTTTTGACGAAAAAACCAAGGTCTATGAACATTGGATCCAAGGGAATAAAACAGTGCTCAAAGACATCAACGTTGCAGACATTGATGGAGAATATACTGTGAATGTAGGTGGGAAGTCATATGACTTAACCGTTTCTAAGTCCACAGAAAAAGCCTCGGCCGAACTGAAAAAAGGCGCAGACAAACTTCCTAGCGAATTTAGTTATGCAGACGGGTGGATGAATCTAACCTTTGCCGATGGGGATAAAAAATTTACACGTCTTGTGGGAAGCGCTAGTGGCGGACTCTCAGGAAAGGCCATTCTTGCCGATGGTACAGAGCAAGCTTTTACTGCCACTCGTAAAGGAGATGTAAAAGAAAAAGATAAAAAAGATAAGGATGAAAAGAAGGAGGATCCAGAAGTGATGCCTATGACTTATCCTAATCTTGCCTTTGGTTTCAAAACAAAACCAAAGCAACAAGATATGCTCTTTAAAAATGTTACTGTTTGGACTAATGAGGCCGATGGAATTATTGAAAATACCAACGTCCTTATAAAAGATGGAAAGATCAGTGCAATAGGAGCAAACCTCAAAGCAGGCCGCGCTCAAGTAATCGATGGAACAGGAAAACACCTAACCGCAGGAATCATTGATGAGCATTCTCACATCGCTGCCTTCTCTATCAATGAAGGAGGTCAGAACTCTTCGGCTGAGGTTCGTATGGCAGATGCTGTTAACCCTGATGATATCGATATCTACAGAAACCTAGCAGGTGGAGTGACATCTATCCAATTATTACATGGGTCTGCAAATCCTATTGGAGGACAAAGTGCAGTAATGAAATTGAAATGGGGAAGCTCTATTGATGATATGGTAATGGAAGATAAGAAGTTTATCAAATTTGCCCTTGGGGAAAATGTAAAACAATCTAACTGGCAAAGCTTTAGCAGATTCCCACAAACAAGAATGGGTGTTGAGCAGCTTTTTGTTGACTATTTCCAAAGAGGAAAAGAATACGAAGCTAAAAAGAAGAGCGGACAAGCGTATCGCGTAGATGAAGAACTCGAGGTGATCGTTGATATCCTCAATCAGCAGCGAGCGATCTCATGTCACTCATATGTACAAAGTGAAATCAATATGCTCATGAAAGTAGCCGAAAGTTTTGACTTTAGAATCAATACGTTCACCCACATTCTTGAAGGGTATAAGGTTGCCGATAAAATGAAGGAACACGGAGTAGGTGCTTCTACCTTTAGTGATTGGTGGGCATACAAATACGAAGTAAACGACGCGATACCTTATAATGCCGCCATTATGCACAATCAAGGTGTAACCGTAGCGATCAATAGTGATGATGGAGAAATGTCTCGACGTTTGAACCAAGAAGCCGCTAAGTCTGTCAAGTATGGAGCAGTATCAGAAGAAGATGCTTGGAAATTTGTAACCCTTAATCCTGCCAAACTTTTACACCTAAACGACAGTGTAGGAAGTATCAAAGTAGGAAAGGACGCCGATGTAGTTTTATGGAGCGATCATCCGTTGTCTATAAAGGCCCGTGCTGAGAAGACAATTATTGAGGGAACTGTTTATTTTGATATCGAAAAAGATGCCGAAATGAGAAAGTCTATGCAACAAGAGAAAAACAAACTAACCACCATGATGCTTGCAGAAAAGAATAAAGGTCTCAAAACAAAGGAGCCTAAAAAGAAAGAGAAGCAGCAGATGCATTGTGACACCATGGAAACAGCCTACTAAGATGAAAAAGCTAACACATATTTTCGCAAGCCTATGCCTATTGATTACTTCAGTAGCTATAGCACAACAAACACCAGCACCTGCTCAGGCAGGCGCCTACACCATTCTGGGAGCTACGGCTCATATCGGAAATGGAGAAGTGATCGATAATTCAGTCATAGTATTGGAAAATGGCAAAATTACAGCCATTGCCGATGCCTTGACAACAAAAATCGCACAAAAAGGAACGATTATTCAGGCAGATGGACAACATGTTTATCCAGGCTTTATCGCGACTAACACCACTCTTGGGCTTATTGAAGTGGGTGCAGTGCGGGCCTCAAACGATGACGATGAAATAGGTGAATTTAATCCACACATTAAAGCACGTATTGCTTATAATGCCGAATCCAAGGTAGTGGAGAGTATGCGTCCTAATGGAGTCCTGATGGCACAAACACGACCACAAGGTGGAAGTATCTCTGGTACATCATCTATCATGCAATTAGACGCTTGGAATTGGGAAGATGCTACTTACAAAGCCGACGAAGGAATATTTTTGAATTGGCCAAGTAGTATGCGTCGTGGCCGCTGGTGGGCTGGAGAAGAACCAGGTTTTAAGCCTAATAAAGACTATCAGAAAGATATCGATAAGATCAATGTTTTCTTTAAGAATGCCGCTGCGGCTGCTAAAGGGACCACAGATAAAAACTTGGCTTTTGATGCTATGAAAGGTGTGATGAACGGGACACAAAAGGTATATGTTCAAGCAAATGCCGAACGTGAAATTTTAGATGTCATCGCTTTCGCGAAAGAGTTGAAAATGTCTAATGTAGTACTCGTAGGTGGATATCAAGCTAATAAGGTAGCCGCTCAATTAAAAGCCAATAATATTCCTGTAATCCTTCAAAGGGTGCAAGATTTGCCTGCTATGGATGATCATGATTATGATTTGCCATATAAATTACCTAAGCTACTAACAGATGCAGGCGTAACTGTTGCATTGGGCTATGATGGAGAATACTGGCAAGTACGTAACCTTCCTTTTTATGCGGGACAGGTGACTCAATTTGGGATGTCTGACGAAGAGGCTTTGAAGCTCATAACATCGAACCCAGCTAAAATAATGGGTATTGATAAAACAACAGGAACTTTGGAAGTAGGTAAGGATGCTACCTTGTTTATTTCAAAAGGCAATGCATTAGATATGAGAAGTAATCAAATCTCTAGGGCCTTTATTCAAGGGCGTGATTTGAGTTTAGAATCACATCAAACGGAACTTTGGAAGCGTTATAGCGAGAAGTATTCTCGTGAATAAAACGGTTTTGAAACATTTAAAAAGCCCCAACGGTTAAACAACTGTTGGGGCTTTTTTTTTGAGAAGTTTGTTCTAGTCACTTATTCAGCAAATTTAGCCGAAACTGGCTTACTAAAGAGCTTAGAGTCTAACTGCGTAACAGTAATCGTAGGCTTAATAAAACTACGTTCACTTCGCATGGTGGTTGGCACGCCATTTTCAGACTGATACCATTGTAATTTTGTAGGGAGTAGCAATCCATTTACGTTTTCCCATTGATCATATTTTATATAAGAAAAACGATCGCTTTTTTCATTTTTACCAAAGGTGACTGTATAAGCTAACCAAGCCATTTGATTAGTGTCCTTATTCCTATATAAAATATACTCATCGTCTGGAGCATCGCCCACACCCTTTCCAAAAGAAATTTTTGTTCCTAGATAAGATTTGCCCTTAAAAACCAAAGGTTCAGTTTCTGAATAGCTAATACCATCATCTCCTAACACAAAAGGCATTGTATAAAAATAGAACATTAAATTATGGTAAAATCGAGCGCGATCAGGTGGATAGTAGGTAGAGTCCTGAGCGATCCATACCTTTTCCCCATCGAAGCCTAGGGTGAAATTTTCTGTTTCAATGCGAGTTTTTCGTGATTTTAAATCAATTGTATGGGTTTCATTGCCATCTTCTTTCTCAAGGGTGAAACAAAGGTTATTCATCCCATTCCAAGTATCTATGCCACCGTGAGCTTCAAAAATAGCAGCTACTTCTGTCGGATATATACGTTGAGGAGAACTTTCAACTACTGAGGTTGGGGCTTCACTTTTACTTGCGTCTTGTTGGCAACTCAGCACCATTGCCGAGCAAATTAATACTGGAATAAGATATTTCATGTTCTATGGTTTTGGTTTGATGTGCAACTATGTCGGTGTTTGAAATAGCTACTTACACATTAATTCTTACTAATTTGAAGTGTAGTATTCTGATCTAATTGCAGAAAATACATTCCGTTGGATAAAGTAGAGACGTCTATTTGATGCCGTTGCGTTTCTGGAAAATCTTCAGAAAAAACGATTTGTCCGCTTAGGCTGTATAGTTGCAATTTCGCGAAAGCGATCTGGCTCTCAATAACAATAACCGCAGTAGTTGGATTAGGGTATACACTTACATTAAAGTTGTTTTCGTCTATTCCTAAAGTTCCATCGGCTATGACTTGAAAACTCACAACAGTTTCGCATTCCATTTCAGGAGCATTTTTCATAAGTACATACAGATCTTGTGGGTTCTCCGTATTTTGAAAAATCGTTGGATCTGCTATTGCATTCTCCCCGTTTTCGGCATCTACTTGTGTAAGGTGATATGTGTAATCTTGTGCAAATGGATCAAAAGCCAATTGGGACTCTATATCCGTCAAATCAAAAATGGCGATGCCATCCCCATCACCATCTGCTGGGTCTTCTAGGAGAGGATCGGGATTAGGGTTGTCTGGCACAGGTGGCTGTCGCACTTTTATATCCATGGTTGTAACCTGCCAATCGTTGACATTTGAAACATTTTCTACACGTACAAAAATTACCTGTTCCGCAGACATATTGGTATAGGTCTCAGGATTTGAAATTACGCCTCCATTTCCCAAAGCATCCCCAGATGTTTCATGATAAGTAACAACCACATTGGTTTGCCCTTCTATAATAGCAGCCTCACTATCCCTCAAGTTGAATACCTCTATCATATCCCCTGGATTATTGATGTCACATTTAATTTGAGGAGGCGGTATTACAGCCGTTACTTGGCTAAACATCGTCAAAGATGTAAAAAGGCTGAAAGAAAGAAGGATATTTTTCATAGCAAGTGATTTATCGAAAGGTACAAAGTATCCGTGAAATGGTATGTGAGATGAGCGCAAAAGAAAACTGCCAAGAATCAAAAAAATTCTGGCAGTATCAATTTTCGATAGTCTAAGTTTTACTTTTTAATAATACGTCCCAGAATTTGACCATCTAATCTTAAAAAGTAAATTCCTGAAGGCAAGGTGGTAATGTCTATAAGTGACTTCAATTGTGGTGTAGCTGTTAAGGTATACACTTTCTGACCTTGTAAATTAAAGAGTTCCGCTTTCGCGAAAGCGCGATTACTTTCAATAAATACCTTATCAAAAGAAGGGTTAGGATATAGCGAAACTTGATTTTGCTCATAATCGGTTACACCTAAAGCAACATCTTCATCTAGAAAATCTGGAATCGAATTCGCATTCGTGTCATCATCCAAAGGGTCCCCATTTTCATTATAATCTTCATCCTTTGTAAGTACGCCATCACCGTCGTCGTCATCGTCAAGATAGTTCTCAATAGTATCTAAATCGGTGTCAATAAAAGCAAACCGACCTGCACCGATGCCTTCAATTTCATCCTGAGTGAGTACTAAGTCTCCATCATCATCATTATCGAGGTAGTTAGGAATCATATCCCCATCAGTATCATCGTCATCTAAATTGTTATTGTTGTTGAGGTCTTCCTGATCATTAGGAACCCCATCGCCATCATCATCCATTGCACAATCATCTACTTCAATATCAAAAGTATCTTCTCCTGAACAGCCGGTTGCTGCATTGTTTACCAGCACATAAATCGTTTGAGGGTTGGTCGTATTACTGTAAGCAGTGGGTGTTGAAATAGCAATTCCATTGTTGAGGTCGGCTTGACTCTCGTGATAAGTAATTGTCAAATCTGTAGGGTTTTGAGAACCCGTAACCACACTATCGTTTTGAGTGAGGTCAAAAATCTCAATGGAATCCCCATTATCATCGCATAGACTTAAATCTGCAGGAGTTGCAGCTATCGAACTATATACAACGAGCTCAACTTCAATCACTACATAACAGCCATTAATATCATTGGTATCTCTAGCATAAAGCGTCTGATTAAAGGCAGAAATATTGGTATAGATAGTCGAAAGCACAGACTGATTGGCATCTGCATCTGCCTGGGTTTCATGAAAAGTTACAGTAACGTTAGCCTCCCCATTTGCGATATCTATTGCAGCGGCTGTTAAATCAAAATCACTGAAACCATCGCTATCATCATCACAGGCTTCTAAGGCTGTAATAGTTGCAGGCGATGGCAGAGCTAATACATTTAAGACAACAGATGTTTGAGCAGTACAAGCTTGCGGATTCGTTACAAGAATAAAAATTGTTTGCGGATTCTGAACATTGGAGTAAGAATTAGGATTTGGAATAGCGAGGTCATTGTCTAGATCATTCTGGCTTACATAAAAGCTCACGGTCAATGACGGGTCTCCAGCTGTAATATCTGTATTCAAACTAGTGAGATCGAAGACTGCTATTTGATCGGTATTGTCGTCACATAATTCAAAGGAATTAGGGTCATTTATAACAGGTGAGGCAATTACCTCTATATTAAAAAGGGCAATCTCAAATGTCCCACTGGGAAGCTCATCTACACGTACAAACAGAGTCTGAATATTTGCTGTGGTGTTATTATAGTTGTTTGGTGTAGCTATGGGAGAATTACCACTATCTGCATCTGCTTGAGTTTCAAAATATGCAACAGTCACATCGGCTGGGTTTTGAGATCCTATAACCACCGCATCATTTTGTGTGAGGTCAAAAATCGCAAACCCATCATTATCTAAGTCACAGCTTAGTAAATCCATCGGAGGGTTTTCAATGGCTCGTTGCTGAGCAAAAGCCGTATTGCTTACTATGAGCAATAGAATCAGTAGTTTTTTAATCATCGTAATGCCTTTTTTGTGAAAATAGAAATAATACCTTTGTAATGGTAATTTCAGATTAAAAAAGTACCCTATGTTTCTAAAAAGCCTATCTAGTATTCAAAACCCAACCGTAAAGCGGTTGCTACTTTTGCAGTCCAAAGCCAAGGCTCGACGCACCGAAGGTGGCTTTGTAATGGAAGGTTTACGCGAATTAGAGATCTGTGTTTCTGGTGGCTATGAAGTGAAAGAGGTTTATTTTGTACCAAATTTTGTCGCTTTGGAGGATTTGCAAAAAATTCTTTCGACGCAAACAGACACTATGTTTATTGAGATTACCGAAGAGGTTTATAAGAGGCTTGCTTATAGAGAGAGTACAGAGGGAGTAATCGCTTTCGCGAAAGCAAAAACAACCACCTTATCAGATCTTCAACTTCCAGATAATCCACTAATTTTAATAGCCGAAGCCCCAGAGAAACCTGGAAATATTGGTGCTTTATTGCGTACCGCTGATGCAGCTAAGGTGGATGCCGTTATTATTGCAAACCCGCGTACAGATTTATATAATCCCAATATAATTCGATCGAGTGTAGGCTGTGTTTTTACAAATCAAATTGCCAGTGCCTCATCAGACGAAGTAATTGCGTTTTTAAAGCAAAAAGGTATTGCTATTTATAGCGCTATTCTACAAGAGGCAGAGAATTATCATGAGCAAGATTACACTAAGTCAACAGCTATTGTTGTTGGTACGGAGGCAACAGGATTAACAGATGCCTGGCGAAAAGCAAGCACGCAAAATATTAAAATCCCTATGCAAGGAGCGATAGATTCTATGAATGTATCTGTGGCTGCTGGAATCTTAGTGTTTGAAGCCAAAAGGCAAAGAGGGTTTGAAGTGAAAAGTGAAAAGTAAAAAGTTGAAAGTTCACTGTTAATGGTTAATACTAATTTGCCTAAGACTGAAGACAATAATCCCCCTCTGCCCTTCGGGCATCTCCCCCAGAGGGTGAGAAGCTATACTCGTATGTGATAACGAAATTTTGGAATGCTTTGTTTCGGAATTTCCATAAAGAAATGCACCTACATAACCAAAGACCAAAGACCAAAGACTAAAGACCAACCACCACTTTCGTCTTATTCAATTACAACCACTTTAATGGGAATATTAGTCAGTGGCCATTCACTTTGGTCTACAGGGACTTTATTGATAACATCTACCACATCCATTCCTTTTGTTACACGTCCAAAAACGGTATGGGCTTTATTGAGGTGATGGGCTCCGCGCTTGGGCTGCACAATATAAAATTCAAAAGGGGAGGAGGCATTACTGATATTCTGCTCCACAAACTTTGCCGCTGCTAGAGCTCCACGAACATGTCGATACTTCGATTTTGCTTCGTTGGGAAGTAAATAAGGGCCCATGGCTTTTCGTTTTCGGCCCATTTCATAGGAATCTGAATTTCCTCCTTGAATCACAAAGGCGGGGGATACTCTATAAAATTGCGACAAATCGAAGTAGCCTTCCTTTGCCATGAGAATAAAATTTGCCCGATGTAAAGGGGTGTCTTTATAGAGTTCCAATTCAATATTTCCATAAGTCGTTTCAATGCGGACTTTAGTTTCAGGGTTTTCTTCTCCGTATTTTTTTAAAAAGGGTTTAACGTCATCTTGTGTGGGAATAAAAGGGTTTTCAGGGGTGCCAATAAGGACCTCCTCTTCTTCAGGAATGACAGGAGACTTGACTTGTTTAATCGAGTCGATCGGCGATACTTCTTGGGTCTCTTTCTGAGAAGATTTGTTATCTTCACAGCCCAAGCCTACAAGGGCAAGAACACTTATAATAATGAATTTGCGCATAGATGAAATTTGTTGAATTTTTGAAGGTCTTACCAAAAATAAGCAATTTGCCGCTGCCCGGACAAACAGCACAATTCTTAATGGCTCCTATGGAACGCCTGAAAGAATTGAAGGTAGTTGATATCGAAAAACGCAATCCGCGACAGGCAGGTGTAATGGCTTTATTTTATCCTGATGATCATGGAGAAACAACCCTCGTTTTAATGCTGAGAAAGACCTATAAAGGGGTACATTCAAATCAAGTTGGCTTCCCTGGAGGAAAGGTTGAAGAGGAAGATGCAAATATTAAAGAGACCGCATTGCGGGAAACTGAAGAGGAAACAGGTGTTGCAAGAGAAGATATCATTGTTACCAAGAAAATGACCAATATCTACATTCCACCTAGTAATTTTTGGGTACAGGCCTTCATAGGTTATGTAAATGAGAAGCCCTTATTTGTACCTGAGGAAGCAGAAGTTGAATCTCTCATCTACGTCCCTTTTGCCGAGTTCCTTGCTGAGGAGTCGTTGATAACTACGACCTTATCAACCTCTTACGCTTCTGAGATTACTGTTCCTGCTTTTGAATTACAAGGGCATGTGGTTTGGGGCGCTACGGCTATGATGCTAAGCGAAGTAAAGTCCCTGTTTAATCAAGTGCTATAAGTTGGCGTTTTGTATATTTGTCTCTTCACTTTATGAGATTTCAAGCAGTGACCAACTGCTTGAAAATCACTTCGAGATAAAAGAAAAATTACATGGGGTTATTTAAAACCAATCCATTTGGACATATTTTATTTTTAAAACGCTGGTTAATTCGTTTTGCAGGCGCCGTTACGCATAGACGGTATAGAGGTTTCAACGAACTTCAAATTGAAGGATCAGAAATTTTAAAGAACTTGCCTGATTCAGGAGTGCTTTTTGTTTCAAATCATCAGACATACTTTGCAGATGTTGTGGCCATGTTCCATGTCTTTAACGCGAGTTTGAGTGGACGTGAAGATTCTATCAAAAACATAGGGTATTTATGGAATCCAAAGTTGAATCTTTACTATGTTGCTGCTGGAGAGACTATGAAAAGTGGTTTGTTACCTAGAATTCTAGCTTATGCAGGTGCTATTACAGTCAGTAGAACATGGAGAGCAAAAGGAAAAGAAATAGATAGAAAGGTTGATTTTTCAGATACTGAAAATATAGGTACTGCATTGGATGATGGCTGGGTGATTACCTTTCCTCAAGGTACAACAAAGCCATGGAAGCCTATTCGTAAAGGAACTGCTCATATTATCAAGCAATATAAGCCCATTGTAGTTCCCATTGTTATTGATGGATTTAGAAGAAGCTTTGATAAAAAAGGACTTCGAATCAAAAAACGTGGTATTCTTCAGTCTTTTGAAATCAAGCCTCCTTTAGAGATTGATTATGAAAATGACTCTATAGAAAAAATTGTTGAACAATTAGAATATGCCATCGAGCAACATCCATCTTTCTTAAAGGTGATTCCAGCACAAGCTTTAGAAGATCAAGAAGAATTGAACAAATCCCGTCAATGGGAATACTAAGTTTCGATTATACCTCAAGTTTTTTAAGTTCTTCATAATTTCCATTCAATCGTCTAATGAGAATTCCGTAGATCAATCTATAGAAAATCAATAAGCCTCCTATAAATAGTGCCATTATAGCAATAAATGCTAAAGCTGCCATCATTGGATTGTCTACCGCTATGGTCTCCGGACTATTATTTACCACCATTGCGTATGCCACGGTAGCACCTACCATTAGGAAGATAAGATTGAACCAAATATAATATTTAACCGTTTTACGTGTGTTGAGAATGTTTTTCATCAAGATACGCGGTGAGTCTGTGCTTTCTATTTTTTTATAATTCTTGTAAAACCAAGCCATAAAGAAGACTAAGGCCGAAAAATGTATTACCGTCGAGATAATTTCAGTGTTCCCTAAGGCGCTTTCTACGTTTGAGATGGATTCATTATCAAACTTAAGACCGAAGGCCATGAATATCCAAAAGGCAAATTCTGCCATACTTATAATAAAAATCCACTTCACAATAGAGGAAGATTTTTTCAACAACATCGGATAGAAATCCTTCTTTGTTAGTTTAGGGAGGCTCGCTTCTTGCTTCTGCCAGTCCTTTTTTAATAATTCTAATTCGTCTACCATATGATTATGGATTTAGTATTTTTTTAAGCTTTCCTTTTACACGGTTCATTTTGACTCGAGCATTTACCTCGGAAATTCCCATTGTTTCTGAAATCTCTCTATAATTTTTATCTTCAAGATATAGGAAAACCAACGCCTTCTCAATATCGTTTAATTCTTTTACTGCTGAATACATGAGAATGAGCTGCTGTTCAATTGTATCATCATACTCTTCTGATGAAATACGAAACATAACACTATCAAAATCCTGAGTGGCAACAGTTCGCTTAGACTTCCTATACAAGGTAATTGCCGTATTTAATCCCACCCGATACATCCAGGTGCTAAACTTTGAGTCTCCTCTGAATTTAGGAAACGCACGCCATAGCTGAATGGTGATCTCTTGGAAAAGGTCATTGTGTTGATCTTGATTATTGGTATATAACCTACAAATCTTATGTACAATGTTTTGGTTTTCTTCTAAGAGGGCAACAAATTTTTCTTGTAGTTGTTTGTCCAATGATTGATCGTTAGTTAAGGTATTAGTAGTAGGATCGCTTAGTTTGTTACACCATAAAAATTATATACGAACCTGTTTGCCTCTTTTAGGCGCTATCCCTAATGTCTTTCAGGGATTTAAGAATAAATAAATATCTCATGGCAAGGGCAATGAGTAAGGGAATAAGTGTTAAGGCGTAGGCTTGAATCCCTACTATCCACTGAAAAGTCAGAAATACTAAAAGAATAAATTGCAATTTCATATAAGGATACACCCATTGAGGGGGATTTTTTTTGGCAATTACAAATGCCGCTACCAATTGTAACGGAAATGCCCATAGGAGGTTATAATTCCACTTGGTCGCCGTATGATCGGTAGCAAACCAAAGTAAAATTAGCAGTACACCAATTAACCCCAATATAAAAAAGAGAAAACTGTCAAAAGTTGAAATTTTCCGTTTGTTTTTATAATCCTTATAGGTCTTATAAAGTATCAGGATGGAGAGTAAACCTAATATAAAAAGCGGACTCAATAAAAAAGGAGTAGAGGTGTCTAAAGGTGTTACTGGGGTGTAGATATCGTTAGTTTGCTTTACCAATGCTTGATAGCCGGTGGGTGTTTTTAAGCGCGCTTTCGCGAAAGCGAACTGTACATATTCAGGTAAGAAAAGATACTCTTTGGGAGAGGCAGGCCTGTCAATAACAGCACCCAAGGCAATATCTATTCCCAAGCTGCCCCAGCTATTAATATCGACAAATTGATAAATGAGATCTCTGTGAGTCTGGTCAGCCGGTTGATGGGAGTAATCCATCTGCAATGAATTTTTTAAGACAGATTGAAACACCTCATTAGGTCTTGTTGCACAATTGTCGTAAAAGAAATCATATAAGTAAAGCCTATTTTCTGGTTTGTAATTGTTTTCCAAATAATTAAATACCTCTTGCTTTTGCTGAGTATCCAATTGTAAAACTTGCTCGGTAATTTTTCTGTTTTGTGCCTTATAATTGGCCAAGAATCTCTGGTAATTCGCATCTCTTCCCAAGGTATAAGGCAATTTTCCTTGGGCAAATTTTAAGTAAAAATTTGGCGTGTTAAAGTCAAAGCCTCCATAATTATAAACAGCGTCAATACCTCTAAGCGGATCTTTTATTCTAATGGCAGTGTGCCCAAAGGAATCATAAAGCTCGGCACCTTTTTCAATGGTAAAAAGACTTACTTCAGCTTGATCTGTGAGTTGTAGGTTCTGGCTCGAAATAGAGAAAGAGAGGAAAGCCAGAAGGACTGAAAGGTATATTTTCATAGAAGTATCACTAGAATATAAATATACCATTGTTCCAGAAGTCTCCCAAGGTTTCCTTAAAAATAGGTGTAAAAAAACCTGAGTAAATACCCAGGTTTTTGTGGCTAATTCAAATCATTTTCTGCTTTTATTCACCAGGAACAATACGTACAGGAAGATGAAATGTTTCTTGTGATTTGTTCACTGCGACTTTTTTGTAATTTAAACGAGACTTGATAAAGTTGGCAATATCTTCATCTTCCGTTTTTACAGAGACAACGACTAATTCATTGTTGTCATTTACCATCAGTGTAACATCTGCTTCAATTGCAGTTTCGACTTCAAAACCAGGGTCGGCAAGTAATTTTGATACTTGGGTAGAAAGGGTTGTTGGTTTGTCATCAAGGGTCGGGATAGTACTAGCAGTTAATACTGTACTCATTGCAAATAATGCAACGACTAAAAACATTTTGACATTTTTCATAAGGCATCGATTTAAGATTGATAATTGATTGTTGTTAATAAGAGATTGATTTCTTATACTAAAGAGACGATAAAAAAAGACTGCTGTTACGCAACTCTTAGTTAATTAACCGTTGTTTAACAATTGTTAACGTTACTTAACATTCAGAATATCAATAAGTAATAGCTGTGTTAATGGCTGATAACACTTTTTGGTGTCGAGTCGATGAGTCCATGAGTTTAGACGTTTAGTAGTGGAAAGTTGAAAAACGAAATTAGAAATGTGTAAAATGACAATCCACAATCCACAATCCACACTCCACATATTATTATTAGCATGTTACCATTTTCCAATCGCGAAGGTCGGGTAAAGGAAATGATGTTTTGTTATGTTGGGTCGAGGAGTTGAAAAGGAGGAATAATTGATTGGAAATTTTGGACCCTTGAACGAAAATAAATCCAGTTTTATTGAGATTTGGAACTTGGAACATGTTTTTTGCCTAAAGCCTAAAGCCTAAAGCCTAAAGCCTAAAGCCTAAA
>TARA_R110002051_G_scaffold111608_2_pt1 | contig 28836 bp, 23 predicted proteins | sample TARA_R110002051 | Tara Oceans TARA_R110002051 (sample SAMEA4397023) | marine metagenome | biome: Polar Biome; feature: [MES] marine water layer (ENVO:01000295) within the mesopelagic zone...; material: water (ENVO:00002006), including particulate matter (ENVO:01000060) such... | reverse complement strand
AAATGTAGTTTTATTAAATAAGTTGTTACTTTGCTTTTTAGAGTTAAAATACTATGGTCAGACGAATATTAGCTTGTTTGTTTTTATTGTTAGCGGCATTTTCTCTTTATCAATGTGGAAGAAAAGGGACTCCAACAGGAGGAATAAAAGACATTATCCCTCCAAAGTTGATTAAGGCTGAACCTGAAAATATGAATGTTAATTTTAAAGCTGATAAAATTAGGCTTTACTTTGATGAGTATATTGTCTTAAAAGATGTTCAGAACCAACTTATTGTATCACCTCCTTTAAAAAATTTACCAGTAATAACTCCAGCTGGTGGTGCTAGCAAGTATATTGAAATTCAATTAAAAGATACCTTAAAAGAAAATACAACATATACAATTAACTTCGGACAAAGTATTGTTGATAATAATGAAGGTAACCCTAATAGTTTTTTAACTTATGTTTTTTCTACTGGAAGTTATATAGACTCACTATCATTGAAAGGTGTAGTTGAAGACGCTTTTAAAAAGAAAGCAGAAACTTTTATCAGCGTTATGCTCTATGAAATTGATAGTGCCTATACAGATTCTACTATTTATAAGAAGCCACCAAACTATATTACCAACACACTTGACAGTACCGTGATTTTTGAATTAAAAAATCTTAAAAAAGGCAAATATGCTTTGTTCGGCCTAAAAGATGAAGGTAAAAATCATGTTTTTGACCAAAAGCTAGATAAAATTGCCTTTTTAAATGACACTATTTCATTACCAACTGAGGAAACTTATTTGTTAACCCTGTTTAAAGAACGACCCAACTATACTGCATCTGTACCTAAATTTGAGGCAAAAAACAAAATAGCTTTTGGATACCAAGGTGATTATAATGATATAGTAATAAACACTTTGACAAAGTTACCAGATACTATTAAAACTAAAATAACCAAAGAGCGTGATAAAGACACATTAAACTATTGGTTTACCCCTTTTGAAGTCGACTCTTTACTTTTTACAGTTGCTAATGAAAGACTTAAAGTTATTGACACTTTTGTTGTTAAAAAAAGAAAAGTAGAATTAGACACCTTAGTACTTAAACCAAATAAAACAGGAGCAATTGGTTTTGAAGACATATTTTCTATAACGGCAAATACGCCAATAATTAAAACTGATACTTCTAAAATAAATTTAATGGATAAAGACTCTATCCCCATTAAATATGAAGCTTTTTTAGACAGTTTAGATAATAGCCTTCGTGTAAATTTTGAAAAAAAACCCGAACAAAGGTATAGATTAGCTATTTTACCAGGTTTACTAGAAGATTTTTTTGGACATACCAATGACACTATAGTTTTCAACCTTAAAACGAATAGTTACGCAGATTATGGAAATTTTGAGCTTACCCTAAGCGGAAATGTAAATTATCCTGTAATTATTCAGCTTACTGATGAAAAAGGAGATGTTAAAAGAGAATTGTACGCTACTGAACCTGATACTTTTCCTTTTAATAATATAAATCCAGGGAAATATCTCATCAGAGTTATTACTGATGCAAACAAAAATAAAAAATGGGATACCGGTAATTACCTAAAAAAAATACAGCCTGAGCGTGTTAGCCATTCGCCTAAACTTATAGAAATGCGAGCAAATTGGGAAGAAAAATATGATTTTATATTGTTAGAGTAAAATGATCTTTATCTTCTAAAAATTTTAATTTATTTCTTGTTGAGATTAAATGTTCTTTATATAAAGTTGTATATAAAATTTCTTGTTCTTTAGAAAATACCAATGTCTTGCCTAAAGCATCGTATACAGCAGAATGACCTGGATATTCATGTCCACTTTCATCTACTCCAACTCTATTTACACCTATACAATAAGCCATATTTTCTATTGCTCTAGCTTTTAAAAGTGTATCCCAAGCATTAATTCTAGGTTTTGGCCAATTAGCAACATACAACAAAACATCATAAGACTCAATATTTCTTGCCCAAACTGGAAAGCGTAAATCATAACAAATCAATGGACATATTTTAAAGCCATTATAATCAATTATTAGCTTATTAATTCCCGCTTTGTATGCATCAGTTTCTCCAGCTAAAGTAAACGTATGTCTTTTATCATAATGAGCTGTTTTTCCATCAGGACTTACAAAGAACAACCGATTAAAATACTTATCCTCTTCGAAAAATACAATACTCCCTGTAATTGCCATTTGCTTTTCAGATGCTATTTTTAACATCCAATCTATCGTCCTTTGACCTTCGGTATGATCTATTTTTTTAGGTTTCATTGTAAATCCAGAAGTAAACATTTCGGGAAGAATTATTATATCTGAATCAGAAATTTGACTAATTTTTTCTTCAAGAAGACTTCTATTCACTTGTGGATTTTCCCAAACAATAGGAATTTGCACTAATGCTATTCTTAATGTATTAGTCATTTAAAATTTATTATTTTTTCTCCAACAAATCTATTAATGGTTGAACTCCCTGCATTTTAGCATGATCTAAAGCAGTTTTTCCTCTTACATCTTTTATTGAGATATCTGCTCCATTTTCGAGTAGCAATTTTGCAATTTCAATTCTATTGAATGTTGCTGCATAAATTAATGAAGTAGCTCCCATAGTATTTTGTTCATTTACATTTGCTCCTTTTTCAATAAGTAATTTTGCAATATCTGCATAACCCTTAAAACAAACACCCATTAAAGCTGTATTACCTGAGGCATCTTTAACATCAATTCTCGCACCATTATTTAATAGTAATTCTACAATCTCTTGCTGATCGTAATAGGTTGCCAATATAAGTGGAGAAGAGCCTCTTTGATCTTTACTATGTAAAAGCACTGGATTTTGCTTTAGCATTGCGCTAACTTCTACATAATTTCCATTTCTTATTTCGCTGAAAAAAAATTCGTTCATAGCTTTATTCTATTGTATATAAAAGTAAAAAGAAACTACTACTCTAAACCAGAAATAACCATTAATTTTTTAATAGCACCCTGTTTATAAATTTACAATCCTTGTTGTATAATTTAATGAAAAATCTTTCTTCATTAATGTTTACAAAAACAAAAACATTAATTAGTTGCTAATATTATGAATGCCATCATATTTCTTTATTTAAAAAATCATTTTCATTTTTTAAATATTAAATTTTTACTATCTTTTTAAAATAATTTAACAAAAAGAATTTTTTTCTAAAAAATAAATGAAGCATCTATTTTCAATCCTATTTCTTTTTCTTTTCAATTTTATGTCTAGCCAACAAACCTATTCTAAACCTATATATTATGATTGGTTTGATACTACCATAGGTAAGACTAACACTTCAATATTTCAAGGAATGGAATATGTTGAAGCATACCCGATGGCAGAAAATAAACATCGATTTTTTGAAGACTTTCAATTTACACAAGGCTCTATAAATTTTGATGAACAAGATTATTATAATGTTTTTTATAAATATGATGCTTTTGGAGATCAAATTATTTTAAAAGCTTCTCAACTCACTGGTGCTTCAGCAATACTATTAACTAAAGAAAAAATTAAAACTTTCACTATTGGAGAACATCATTTTTTAAATCTTAAAGAAAATAATCCAAAAATTAATAATGGCTTTTATGAAATATTAGAAAATAATGAATTTTTTACTATTTATAAAAAATACAGAAAAAAGGTAACCAAAAAGCTCGACAAGGTTTATGCATATTATTCTTTTATTGATAAATATGAATATTTTGTGTTTTATAAAAACGATTATTATGCAATAAAATCTCCAAAAGATTTAGGATCAATATTTAAGTCTAAAAAAGATTTTATCAAAAAAAGTATTAAAAAAAATAGTGAATCAAAAAATACGACTATTGATGAAAATATGATTTTAGTTGCAAAAGATTTATATGACTACTTATTAGCAAATTAGAATTAAATGAATTCAAAAAATATATTTTTTGTCATTATAATTTTACTTTTTAGTGAAAGTCTTTTCTGCCAAGAAAAAGAAAATTATTCATTTGAATTTAATTCTATAAGTATAAAAGATGCTCTCTCAAAAATAGAAATAAAAACAAATTTTCATTTTTATTATGCTGAAGAATGGCTAATTACAGATCGTATAACTAAAAATTACACTAACAAATCGATAGATTTTATATTAGATGATATATTTAAGAAATCTAATATTAATTATTTTATTGATGAGAATAATAGAATTGTTCTCACTAAAAGTAATTATATATATACCGTTTTACCTGAAGGATTTTTTAATAAAAAACCTGATAGCATAATAGATAAAAAAGAGAATGTAATTAATGTAAATCCGATATTTTTTGGAGCCTTAAAAACCCCCTCTAAACAAATTGGAGAAACAGTTAGAATTGGAAAACAATCAAAAAATACAAATCAAAAAAGTTACAAACTATCTGGTTATATAACATATAGCACTACTAATTCTCCAATTGTAGATTTAGCAATTTTAATTAAAGGAAAAAGTATTGCTACCACAACAGATGAAGATGGATACTATGAATTAAATTTACCTGCCGGAATTAATATTTTACAGACAAGCGCAATGGGAATACAAGCCTCTGAGCGGAATGTAATTATTTATAATGATGGTGAGTTTGATTTTTCATTAAATGAAAGTGTTGAGCAGCTTAATGAAGTTGTCGTAGCTGCAAATGCAACCAAAAATATTGATGAAACCTCTACGGGAAGCTCTACAATAGATTCTGAAGAATCAAAGAATATTCCATTAGTACTTGGGGAGCGCAATATTCTCAAAATAGCAGCTTCATTGCCAAGTGTGTCTAGTGCTGGTGAAGGAGCTGCTGGTTTTAATGTTAGAGGAGGTAAAGAAGATCAAAATTTGGTATTACTCGATAATGCAGTAATCTATAACCCTACGCACTTTTTCGGGATTTTTCAAGCGTTAAATCCTTTTACAACTAAAGACGCAACAATATATGCTGGCAGTATCCCTGTTGAGTATGGGGGAAGAATATCGCCAGTTTTTGATATACATACCAAAGATGCAAATACAAAAAAATTGCTTTAGAAGCATCGATTGGTCCAGTAACAGGAAATATTGCCATAGAAATTCCTGTCATTAAAGACACCTCAGCTATTTTAATTGGAGGAAGAGGTACGTATTCTGATTGGGTTTTGAAAGCGCTTGATGATGATGAATTAGCAAATAGTAAAGCATCATTTTACGACTTTATTGTAAAATACAATCACAAGATTAATCAGAATAATGAAATTAAAACTACAGCTTACTTCAGTAAAGATTTATTTAGCATTACTTCAGATTCTCTTTATAGTTATAGCAATCGTTTATTTTCTTTTAATTGGGGGCATAAATTCAATGAAAAAAATACAGGAAACATCATTTTAGCCAATAGTCAATATAAATTTAATATTGATTATGATGGTGCATCAAATGATGATTTTCTATTAGGGTATCAAGTAGATGAAACTGAAGTAAAACTAAAAATGAAATATTTATATACAAAGGCTCATACTTTTACTTATGGATTATCGGGAAAATATTATAGTGTACAACCAGGTGAAATTAATCCGTCAGGTAATGAAAGCTTAATAGCACCTAAATCTGTTGCGAAAGAAGCTGGCCTAGAAACTGCATTATTTGCTTCTGACAATTATGAAGTTAATGATAGGTTATTAATAGATATTGGTATTCGGTATTCTATGTTTGCAGTATTAGGCCCATCTGAACAACATATATATGCTGAAAATGTCCCAAAAAGCGAAAGTGCTGTCATAGAAACTAAGACTTATGATAAAGGAGCTATTGTTAAAGTTTATGGAGGCCCTGAATTTAGAACATCATTGCGATATTATCTTAAACCAGATGTATCATTAAAGGCAAGTTATAATAATAGCTATCAATACATTAACACCTTATCAAATAATACGACATCATCTCCAATAGACACTTGGAAATTATCCGACTTAAATATCAAACCACAACAAGGCACATTATATTCTTTAGGCATTTATAAAAACATAAATAGTGCAGATTATGAGCTTAGTTTAGAAGGTTATTATAAGAACTTAAAAAATACTTTAGATTTTAAAACAAGAGCTACCCTTTTGTTAAATGACAATATAGAAACTGAAATACTTCAAGGAGAAGGTAAAGCTTACGGCGCAGAGTTGTTATTAAAGAAAAATATAGGTAAACTAAACGGTTGGATATCATATACCTATTCTAGATCTTTTTACAAATTTGATGGCGATTTTAGAGAAGAGCAAATAAATGGAGGGAATTTTTTCCCATCAAATTTTGACAAACCTCATGATTTAAGTGTGGTCGCAAATTATGCTTTTACCCAGCGTTTTAGTGTTTCGTCAAATTTTGTATATCAAACAGGTAGACCTGTAACTTTTCCGATAGGGAATTACACCTTTAACAATTCCGATTTTGTTTTATATTCAAATAGAAATCAAAATAGAATTCCTGATTATTACCGTTTAGACCTTTCGTTTAATGTAGAAGGAAATCATAAAAAGAAAAAGCTTGCACATAGCTTTTGGAGTCTATCCATTTATAATGTTTTAGGAAGAAACAATCCCTATTCGGTGTTTTTCGTTACTGATGAAGGTGAAGTAAAAGCATACCAAACTTCCATATTTACGATCCCAATTCCTTCTTTAACCTATAATCTTAAATTTTAATGTCTATGATCGCTAAAATTATAAGATTCGGAAAAAACAAAATGCAATTATTCCTTGTTGGCATTTGTTCATTTTTATGGAATAGTTGCGTAGAGCCATTTGAGCCAACAGTAGATTATTTTGAAGATATTTTAGTGATTGATGCGCTTATTACAAATCAAAATAAGCAACATGAAATTACCTTAACTCGCTCATTTAGGTTTGAAGAAAAAGAAGCAAAATCCGAGACAAATGCTGCTGTTAAAATTACTGATTCTAACGGCAATACCTATATATTTAAAGAAACGGATGAAGGAAAATATGTATCTGAACAATCTTTTGCAGCCATACCAGATTTAGAATATCAATTATATATAACCACAGAAAATGGCAAATCATATACGTCATCAAAAATGAAGGTTCCTGTTGCAAGTACTATAGAAAATTTGCATGCCGAAAGAATTACAAATTCAGACGGAATAGAAGGTATGTCTATTCTTTTAGATAGTTATGATCCAACCGGAGATGCTAGGCTTTATCGTTATGAATATGAAGAAACATGGAAAATAATTGCCCCATATTGGACTCCTTATGATGCAGTTGTGCAAATTGAAGGACAAGATACTTTTAGCCTAAACGTAATTTTAAGAGAGCAAGAAGAAAGAGTTTGTTATGGGACTCAATTCTCAAAAAATATTATTTCAAAAAGCACACTTGGTTTATCTGAAGATAGAATTAATAATTTTTCAATTAGGTTTATAGATAGGGATAATTATATTTTAACATACCGTTATTCTATTTTAGTAAAACAGTATGTTGTATCTCCTGAAACCTTTTCATACTATGACGTTTTAAAAAAATTATCTCAATCAGAAACTAATGCTTTCTCTGAAAATCAACCTGGCTTTTTACCAAGCAATATCTTTTCTGTAGACGATCCAAATGAAAATATTGCAGGATATTTTGAAGTTTCTAGTGTAGACGAGAAACGTATATTTTTTAATTATGACGATTTTTTTAATGGTGAAGCCCTTCCGCCATATTATGAGGCTTGTACAATAACAGCCCCATCTACAGACGGCACTTATGGGAAAAGACCTTTATTGAATTTTTTATATGATAACGCTTTAAGGTACTATGGCCCCAACTTTACGCAAGAATTTGGCGCAGGTCCTTTTGAAATGGTTTCTCCTGAATGTGGAGATTGCACTACTTTAGGAAGCAATATTGTACCAGATTTTTGGACAGAATAAAAAATAAAAGATGAATAAAAGTTTTATTTTATTGTTTTTGGTTTTATCAGTTTATACTGGTAAAGCTCAAACTATCCAGAAAAGTGAAAAAAATTTGGCCATTATAGAAAACATTCCTAAAGAAAGTATTTTTGTCCATTTTAATACTTCACTGCTATTCGTTGGGGAATATATTTATTACAAACTATACTGTTTTAATGAACAAACTTCACTTTTTAGTGATATTAGTAAAGTTGCCTATCTAGAATTAGTCGGAGAAAATAAAAATGTAATTTTTAAACATAAAATTATTTTAGAAAATGGTATTGGTAATGGTGATTTCTTTATTCCATCAGATGTCCCTTCTGGAAATTACAAACTTATAGCCTATACGAATTGGCTGAAAAACGATGGAATAAATAGTTTTTTTCAGAATGATATAACTATAATTAACCCATACCAATCAGACCAAAAAGCTATTAAAGAAATTCCTCAAGATAGTGCATCGCAAAACATCTATTTTAAAAAAGACCAACCCCTTTATAACGCTGATATAAACTCTCATGTTTCAAACAAAATGTCTTTATCATTAAACAAAACTGTTTTTGAAAAAAGAGATGAAGTGTTACTTTCTATCACATCATTAGATTCTGAAATTCTTGATGGTTCATATTCGCTATCTATCCGAAAAACAAATACTCTACCAGCGATGTCTAAAAAATCTGTTTTCGATTTTGAAATGGCCAGCGAAAACAAACCTACTAATCAAAATTCAACATTTTTTTTACCTGAGCTTCGTGGAGAACTTATTAAAGGTCGTGTTCTGAATTTGGCAGATAATATGCCTATACAAAATATAAAAGTAGCGCTTTCTATACCAAATGAATCGTACCAATTCTATTATGCAACTACGAATGAAGATGGGTTTTTTTATATAAATATTGATAGAAAACACAACAATACTAAAGGGTATATTCAAGTTTTAGATGACAAAAGAGATCTTTATAACATTTAGTTAGAAGAGCCAAATCTAATTGATTATTCTAATCTTGATATTAAAAAATACAATTTATCCTCAGACATGGAAAACTTAATTCTTGAAAGAAGTATTCATAACCAAATTGAAAATGCTTTTTTTAGTTTTAGGCCAGATTCTATTGTTGTAACAACTAATTCGATTCCATTTAATGAATCGAATATCATAACTTATAATTTAGATGAATTTACCAGATTTCCTACCGTAAGTGAAACATTTATAGAAATTATTAATCAAGCTTGGATAGAAAAAATTAGCGTTGATAATTACACTTTTAATGTTAAAGTATATGAAAAATATGCAGATAGTAATGTACTTCCTCTAGTTTTAATTGATGGTACTATTGTTCATAATTATAATGAGATATTAGGTCTTAACGCCTTTTCTCTCAAAAGTATTTCTATTATAAGAGATAAATACATTTTCGGGACTAAACTCTATAAAGGCATTATTTCATTTAAGACTATTGATGGTAATTTTTCAAATTTAAAAACTACTAATGCGGCTAAATATGTAGATTTATTTAGTCCCCAATCTAATAAAAAATATTACAAACAGACTTATGAAACCCAATCTCAAAAAGAAAGTCGATTACCAGATGATCGGACACAACTTTTATGGATTCCGAACCTAAACTATAAATTAACTCCTACTATCAATTGTTTTACTTCTGATGTTTCGGGTGAATTTGAAGTAAATATAGAAGGCTTTACCTCCAATGGCAGCCCCATATTTATAACCCAATTATTTACGGTAGAATAATTTTAAAAAACCTTAATATCCTTTTACCCAGTTTATAGCCCAATCTGGTAATGAAGAGCTATTTCCTGCTCCATTTGTTGTTCCTTCAGAATAAAATGATTGATTATTTCCTGTGTAATTTGTCTGTATAAAATTGGCAGATGGATCATCAAATTGAATTGTCGAAATAGTAAATTCATTTGCCTCAATTCCTAAAGCTGCTTCATCTCCTTGCACTTTTATACCTAAACTAAAATTAGATGTATATATGTTTTCAAAATTTACATTTCCTCTACCTTCGCCATAATTCAATGCTTGTTTTGTATTTGGCCCTATTAAACTAACTGCCTTAATATCTGCAAAACCACCCCTTGTATTTTCTGAAATTGATATTCCGGTTTCTTCGATACCAGATTGATAGCATTTTTCTATTTTACCAAACCAACCATCTTGTATTGATAGTCCATTTTTTGAACTATTGGTAGTTACCAAACCCTGTGCATTAACAGTGCCTCCATAAAATTTAAAACCATCTCCTAAAGAGTTTAGAGCCTGAACATTATTTACAGTTGTATAAGCGCCAACTCCAAAAAAAGAAATTCCACTAAATGTAGCAGCGTTTCTAAAAGTAGCCCCCGTATATTCCACAGTAAAATACCTAATAAATCCAGACGTATCATTAGGTTCATTACCCCCATAAAAAATATCCCCAACTTCAGATCTTGCAAGGTCTCCATTATTAATTGGAGCTTTCCCACAAATTATAATACCTCCCCAATCCCCAGGCTGTGGATCATCTGCAGCAGATGTTATTATTATAGGATTCTCTTCTGTACCATAGGCATACAATTTAGCTCCTTGTGCAATCACGATGTAGGCGTTTCTATTTGGAGCTACTTTAAGAGTCATTCCAGCTGGGATTTCTAAAGTTGCTCCGTCTCTTATAATTAATGGGCCAGTTATGGTATATTCAACTGAAGATTTTAGTGATGTTCTTAAATAAATATCCCCTTCTAAACTATTTTGAATAGGGCAAAATTCTGAACAACCACCTCCACAATCAATCCCTTTTTCATCTCCATTTTTTTTTCCATCAAAACAAGTAATAATTGAATCTTTAAAAGGCGTTTTTTCTTCATTACATGAAAAAAACAAAAAAAGAATATATTAATATTAAAAAAAAATTGAAAAATTTTTTCTTCATTTTGTCAAATAACACTACTTATTATTTATTAAATATAACTATAATATTATATTTTTCTAAAAAGAGGCTCGTTTTTTTGTAAAATCTATATTTGAGTTTTTTCTTTGAGAAATACAATTAATCTACAATTACTATTTAATATATTTAACTTTATCTTTATTAAAAAAAATTGAATTTATCCCCCCCAATATATTCTCTATACGATTTTCCGATCGCTATTGCTTCTATTGATTTAGATTTTCAAATTTTAGATTATTCGGAAAAATGGCTAAAAGAATTTCCCGCATCATATAATCAAGCTACGCTATACTTAAATACCTTTTCTAATATACCTGTTGAAATCATAGAAAAGATAACTCTTATTCTAAAAAGAGAAAATGAAAAAATTGAAACACTACAAACAAAGAATAATCAAAACCTTTGGTTTCAATGGAAAATAAACGCTTTGAAAGATAATGATGGAACTACAATTGGAGCGATTATTATTGTTGAAAATATTACTGAACTTAAAAATACTCAATTAAAACTTTCAGAAAACGAAGAATCATTTAAAGGTGCGTTCGAAAAATCTTCAATTGGGATGGCATCTGTTGGTATTGATGGATCTTGGTTAGATGTAAATGAAAGTATTTCTAAAAGCTTAGGTTATACAAGAGAAGAACTTCTAAAACTAACATTTCAAGATATAACCCATCCGGATGATTTAAATAAAGATTTAGCTCAACTAACAAAAATTATTAATGGAAAAATCCAAAATTATCAAATAGAAAAAAGATATTTTCATAAAGATGGGTCTATTGTTTATGCTATATTAACCGTTACGTCTGTTCGAGATTTTGAAGGAAAATTATCGCATTTTATTTCACAAATAATGGATATCACATCAAGAATTAAAGCTGAAAACAAGACAAAAAAGTTAATAGAACTAACCAAAAATCAAAATCAGAGTTTATTGAATTTTGCTCATATTGTCTCTCATAATTTAAGATCACACTCTACAAACTTATTAATGCTTACGGGTTTTTTAAAGGATGAAACTGATGTTACAGAAAAAGAAACCATACAAAATATGTTAAGTGATGCTTCAGAAAGCCTAAGTGAAACCGTATCTCATCTTAATGATGTTGTTCAAATTACAACAAGTTCAAAAGACCAGTTAAAAAAAGTTAATTTATTGAAAGCCATAAAAAGTGTTGAGAAAAACATAAGTGCTTTACTTCAAGAAAAGAATGTAAAATACAATTTTGAAATTCCTGAAGATTTAAATATTACAGCCGTACCTGCATATCTTGAAAGTATTTTACTTAATTTATTGACAAATAGTATTAAATATTCATCACCAAATCGTAGACCAGAAATAAATATTACTACTATAATTAAAAATGAGAATATAATTTTAAATTTTAGTGATAACGGTCAAGGCATAGATTTAATAAGGCACGGAGAAAAACTTTTTGGAATGTATAAAACATTTCATGAGCATGAAGATGCAAAAGGAATTGGTCTTTTTATTACAAAAAATCAAATTGAGGCCATGAATGGGTCTATAAAAGTGATAAGTGAAGTTGATAAAGGAACAACATTTATTTTAACTTTTGAAACGTGGATGAATTAATATGAAACCCTTATTACATGGCAATAGTAGATCATATTTGTGTAATTGATGATGACCCAATATGTGTTTTTGGAATAAAAAAAACAATGAAAGAACTAGGTTTTTGCAATAAAATCATAGTTTACAAAAATGGTTTAGAAGCTATAAATGGTCTTAAAAAATTACTAAATGAAGCTAAAAAATTACCTTCTATAATTTTTGTGGACTTAAATATGCCTATCATGGATGGATGGGAATTTTTAGATGTCTTTACAAAAATTCCAAATCATAATATAGATTACATCAGCATTTATATAATAAGCTCATCAATTGATCCAAGAGATATGCTCAAAGCAAAAACTTATAGTGCAGTAAGTAATTACTTCATTAAACCTATAAATCCCAAAGCCTTAATTGAAATAATTTCTGCAACATAAGAATAATTTCATTTTAAAATCCATTACATTTATAAAATATTGAATATCAAATAATTTGACATGCATTTATTTTAATAAATGAAAAATATGAAGGGATCAAATTCTTTTCAGGATAATTTAAATGATGTCTTTATTAAAGATGCATCAGGTCCTGTTGCAATTTTAGATAAAGATTTAAAGTTTTTATCTTTTTCAGAAAATTGGTTATCAACACATAGTATTCAGAAGTCAGATATTTCTAATGAATATTTTTTTAATGTAATGCCAGACTTTCCTATCAGTTTTAAACCAATATTAGAAAATTGCCTTAATGGTAAAACAAGCGAAAATATAGGAGAAAAATTTTCTCTAGAAAATGGCAACCATATTTGGTTAAAATGGAATATAAGTGCATGGACTAATAAAGAAAATACAATTGGAGGCCTTATCGTGGTCTTAGATAATATCAGCACTACAAATAATATGGCTGCATTATTAGAAGATGCACAAAAAGTTGCAAGAACCGGAGGATGGGAGGTTAATTTAACAACCAATAAAGTTATATGGACAAAAATGGTAAATGTAATCCATGAACAACCATTAGATTATGTGCCAACAACTTATGAAGAATGTTTTGTACACTTTAAGGCTGGAAAATATAGAAATAAAGTCTATGCCGCTGCCGAAAAAGCCATTAACGAAGGAATTCCATGGGATGAGGAAGTGAAAATGATAACGGCTAAAGGAAAAGAAATATGGATAAGAACCAAAGGACAAGCCGAGTTTTTGAATAGTAAATGTATTCGTGTTTTTGGAATTTGTCAAGATATTAATCAATTTAAATTAGATCAATTAAAGTATAGAGAATCTTCTGAACAACTAAAAAAAGCTGTAACGGCTTCTAATGTGGGCACTTGGGAATATCACTTAAATAATGGGCGAACTATTTGGGACGATATATGTTTTAACCTACACGGCATTGACAAACATAACTTAAAGCAAAGCCTTTATCGCTGCTGGAAAGACTCCGTACATCCTGAAGACTTAAAACGTATCAAAGAAGAAGTAAATTTATATTATCAAGGCTCTGGTCTAAAAACCGTAGAATATCGAGTTAATCTGCCGGATCATACTATACGAAATATCAAAGCAACTATAACTTTTATAACCGACCCAGAAAGTGCAGTTTACAAAGCGATTGGTATCGTACAAGATGTTACTAAAGAAAAATTAGCAGAAAAAAAACTTCAAGAATTTGCTAGTATAACCGGAGAACAAAATAATAGTTTAACCAATTTTGCCCATATGGTCTCTCACGATTTAAGAGCCCATTCGACAAATTTATCTGTTCTTACATCTTTATTATTAGATGAAAAAAATGAGGAAGAAAGAAAACAAATTCTTGAAATGCTTAAAAGTGCTACAAATAGCCTAAATAGCACTGTGGTCAATTTAAATGAAGTAGTACAATCTAATAATGCAGAAATAAAAGATAAGCTGACTTCAGTAAATTTACTAGCAGCAATAACTACAGTTCAAAATAATATAGGAACACAATTTCAAGAAAAAAAAGCAATTTGCGTTATTGATGTTTTGCCAGATCAAATGGTAACTGTTGTACCCGCTTATTTAGACAGTATCTTACTCAACTTATTTACAAACAGCTTAAAGTATTACTCCCCATCTCGTCTGCCAGTAATCAAAATAACTTCCAAGCAAAATGAACATGGTTTAGAATTAAGTTTTGCTGATAACGGCAAGGGTATTGATTTACAAAAATATGGAAGAACTATTTTCGGAATGAATAAAACATTTCATCGTAATAAAGACGCACGTGGAGTTGGATTATATATTACCAAAAATCAAATAGAGGTTATGGGCGGTAGTATTTCTGTTACTAGTAAAGTAAACGTTGGGACTACATTTATACTTAATTTTAAAATCTGATTCTAATTAAAAATATGCCTAAAAGTTTTGAAAATGTTTATTTTATTGATGATGACCCAATATATGTCTTTATATCAAAAAAATTAATAGTCGAAGAAAATTTCTGTAAAAACATCAGAGTTTTTGAAAACGGAAAAAATGCGATTGAAGCTATTGTTGATAATGGAACTGCAAAGCAACAATTGCCTAATATTATTTTTTTAGATTTAACTATGCCTGTTATGAATGGTTGGGAATTTTTAGAAAGTTTTCAAGCTTCACCAATTGAAAATAAAGAAACCATAAAAATAATAGTAATGAGTTCTTCTATAAATCCACTTGAAATTGATATGATTAAATCTTATGCTATTGTATCAGAATATATTGTTAAACCTATTACACCAGCAGATTTAGCTAAAATTATAAAAACATATCACTCTTAACGAATTTTCGGGTTAAAATCATCGGGTGCATTTTGAGGTTTATTAATGGTTTTTAAATCGCCTGTATCATTAAAAATAGTCCATTCATTAAAAGTAAAGCTAGAATTTCCCTGATTAATTTCTTGTTTACGAACTGCTCTACCATCTTCGAACTCATGATTTGTTCCTGAGCCATCTTCTCCAATAACGCCAAAAACATCAATAACTACACCAAAAGGATCAACTAACTCTATTGTATCATCTCCATTTGAGTCGGCTGGACTATTTGTTCCAACCTCTAAATCTGGAGCAAAACCATAAACCGTTCCAAATTCAAGAGCATTAGGTGATAGTACAAAAGTGCTTTTCGCTTGTATCTCATAACCTGTTAAAGATATTGTAGAGCTAACTTCTACATTGGCATTAGTATACCTTCTTAATGTCCACCCTTTTAAACTTAAACTTTCTGAACTAGAATTATACAATTCTACAAAACGAGCTCCAGAATTATTATCTGGATCTGCTAATTCAGAAATAAAAATGTTAGTAGAACTAAACTCATCAATTACGTCTGCGCAGCGTTCATTTGTAAAATCAATATCATTCAAATCACGAATTACAATAAAAAGCTCGTTATTTTCTTTAAATAAAATTCCAGTAATATTTCCGCTACCCATTGGCAATGATGCTGACTGAAAATCTGAATAACCACTATTTATAAGACTAATCTGCTCATCATTACAGTTTATCAAAACCAGCTTTGTTTCTTCTGCTTCTATGGCAAAAGTAGCTCCGATTTCATCTAGAGAAAATTCAATATTATTTATAGTAACTAATGTATTTACATATGAATCTAAACTATCTTCTAATGATATTTGAGTCGGAATTATTGGGAGTACTATTTCACATGAAACAAAAACATGTTGATTAATAATAGATGTTGGTAATCTACCTACCGACAAATTTCCGAATGAACTAAATACGCCTCCTATTTTATAAACTTCTTTGTTTTTACCTAAATACAAGCCTTTAAGCTTTATGATAATTTTTGTCCCGATTGGATAAAACAAATGAGTATCTCGTAAATCCATTTCTATTTGTAAACCATCAGTTGAATTTGCTACATCGTCTTGAAAATATAAAACACTAAAAAAATTGCCTGCTTTGTCTGAAGAAATTACATAACCCTCAATGATTAAATCTTCTTGAATTTGAATGGTTTGATCTATATATAATTCTCTGACTTTATCATAGGTTGTATTTGCAATTAAATTTTCTGTACAATTAGTCTTTAAAATTTCAAAATTTCGATCTTTAATACAAGAGCTAGTAAATAAAATTAAAACAAGTAAAATCACAACTTTCTGAAAGTATAAGTATTCTGTAATTCCCCAAGATTTTACTTTACCTAAAAAATTCATTTGTAATAAAATTAAAAGCTAACTGCTATATTCAAAAAATATGTTCTCCCGTAACCATACCAATATTTTGGAGCAAATGAAGGTGTGCCACTAAGGTTATCTTGCTTTAACTGGCCAAAATTCCCATTTCTACTTTGTTCATAACCCCCAGTTTTAAAAACACCATCAAACACATTGTTTACACTAGCAAAAATGCTAATATATTTACCTGACATTAACCATGATTTACCTCCAACCAAGTTCAATAAATAAAAGTTTTCTAGTGGTTTTTGTTCCAGCAATTCAGCCACATTTTCATTTGTAGCATCAGTAAATTTAATCCCGGTTTCCGGATTTATATTAAAACTATCTGTTCGTATAATGGTTGATATATTCACATAGTTATTTGCAAGATAATTCCCTGTCATACCTAACCACCAATAGTGAGGGTCTCGATAATTTATTCCAATCGCAAAAGCCTTCTGAGGACCTTGCCCTAGCATATAATCTTTAATTTTAGCTTTCCCCAAATTAATATTCCCTTCAAGATTTATAAGATCTTCTTTGGCTCCTGCTGTATCAAAATTTATTGTCACTGATGGATCATTAGCATATACATATTTTCCAATTGCCGCAACTGCAGATAATTGTACTGAAGAACTTAATTGATACTCTAACCCCATTTCTGTACCCATATGGAGTTTATCTAAATTTGTTATCACTTCTTGTACAAAATCAGACCCAATACCAGTATCGACAAAAAAGAAATTTACATCTGTTGTGCGTTGAAATCGCGTATAAAATCCAGTAAACCTTCCTGTTAATTTTGGAAATCTTAAATAATAAGAAAGGTCAGTTGAAGTTATTTTCGAAGATTCTATTTCTGGCACTATTTGGTTATTCTCTCTTGGATTTATATAAATATTTTGCAAAACTGGTGCTGTATTTAATAATGCTGCATTACTTCCAATCCAGTTTCTTTCATTTAATTTATAAGTAAACCCTCCTTTAATACCTTGATTAGAAAAATTAATATTTTCACTCTTGCCAAGAGAATTATCTAAAAAACGTTCATTTTGAAATATTCCTTCTCGTAGATTTTTATTATTTGAATAGTTTGCTGCAAAAAAAGCCTCCCATTTACTTTTCTCATACCTTAACTGAATAAAAGTATCGGCTTGAGTTATATTGATAGTATAATTATAATTGAAAATTTCATTTTCTTTCTTTTGAATGGTTCCATTTACATTATTCAAAGTATTTGAAAATGAATCTAAATCTTCATGAAATGATGCCCCGAATAAATCATTTATTTGTGCAAAATTCTTAGATTTCATATTCCTATAACTTAACCCAAAATCAATTTTAAAAGTATCGTTACATTTTATGTTTACAATTGTATTGGTAGAAAATTGAGAGTCTTTTGTAATGTCATCATATAAAACATAAGCGGCTACATCATTACTATTAGCTTTATAAATTTGATTCCAATTTAATTGTGGACTTTTTAAATATCCCTCTTTTGCAGAATTAGCACTTAAAAAATTTGCGCCAATTGGACTATTAATATAAAAACTAGGTAAATAACGATAATAAGTTGGGTCAGGATTTGGAGCGTTGTAATAGCCCAATCTACTTCTTGAATTAATGCCAGACTGATAAGAAATTCCTGTATTTATTTTTATTTTTTCAGACAAAAAATTATAATTCAACATCAAAATAGGTTCTTCAATCTTTCGCTCTCTAGAATTTCGAATCTCCCCATCTTGTTCTCCCCAGTATGGATTATATTTATTACCCTTAAGCTGAAAAACTTCTTCGGTTATTGCTGAGGATTGGCCTTTTCTATTTGAAGCAAATATTCCTGTAAAAAAAACGCTATTTTTTGTATTAAATTGATATTCTAACGCACCAAAAAACGAAAAAGCATCGTACAAAGTACCATTCATATAACCCTCTTTAGACCAACGTCTAGAACTTGATAAGCTATAGGCAAAACCTGTATTTTCTAATGACGATGTATATGTCGCCATTACTCTAGCACCATAAGTCCTGTTAGAAATGGATGATGATAATCTTAAGCCCCTTCTATTTTCAGATGGTTTTGTGCTTATATTAGTAATTCCTAAAACTCCACCAAAACTATACTCTGAAACAGATAAACCACTAGTAAATTGTTGATTTCTTGTAGCATCATTAAGACCACCCCAATTATTCCATTGAGGCCTCCCATCATAAAACTTATTCATTTCTATTCCGTTTATATGAACTTTACCATTCTGAGAATCATAACCTCTTACTTTAAAAAAAGCCTGACCAAAATCAAAAGCTGCTCTGCTAAGAAATATGTCTTTCGTTGCTTGTAAGAGTCCTGATGAATTTGAACTAGTTTCTTCTTCTTGCAATTCGGAATCTGTTAGCAAAATAAGATTATCTCGTTGCTCAAGAGTAATGTCTTTTTCTAAATAAATAATTCCTATATCAATTTTATTACTATCTAAATGAAGCGGAATACGCTTTATTTTATATTCGGAAAAACTTATATTTAGTATATAATCTCCACTTGCAGAGCATATAATAATAAAATTTCCTTCGGAATCAGTTTGTTTCGAAATATTAATTCCCTCAATTTTAACAGAAACATGTTCTAACTTTTCCCTAGATTGTTCATCTACAATTTGACCAGATATGCTACTTGTATTTTGCGCAAAAATTTTAAAAGGCAGAAATCCGAAAAAGGCTAATAAAATTATAAAACGCATCTACTAGATTAATTGAAGTTTAATATTTACATAATGTATGAATACAACTACTAAATATTTTGGATAAACTTACGTATGGTACTTTTAAGTTGATTAATAAGAATTAAGACTAATAAAAAATGAAAACACTACTACTTTTTCTAATGAATATTATTTCATTTTATGCCATTGCACAAACAAAAACCTATCAGGTTAGAACAATAGCATTTTATAATGTTGAGAATTTATTTGATATAAAAAATGATACTTTAACCTATGATGATGATCGAACTCCTGAAGGAAAAGATAATTGGACACTTGTTCGCTACAATAAAAAGATTGAGACTATATCAAAAGTTTTATCAGAAATTGGTTCAGATATTAGTAAAACATCCCCTGATATTATTGGGTTGTGTGAAGTAGAAAATCAAGAGGTAGTTGAAGATCTAATACATCATAAGAACTTACAAAATAAAAATTATGGCATTATACATTTTGATTCTCCTGATGAACGCGGTATAGATGTTGCTTTAATATATAAAAAAGACGTTTTTATACCTAACTCATTTAAAAGCCATAGGCTACTTTTAATTAATCACGAAGGATTTAGAGATTATTCTAGAGACCAATTAGTAGTTGGCGGAATTTTAGATAATGAACAATTTTATTTTATAGTAAACCATTGGCCATCAAGAAGTGGTGGAGAAGCGAGAAGTAAACCTAATAGAATTGAAGCAGCTAAACTTAACAAACGTATTATTGATTCTATTACTAGAATAGATACATCTGCTAAAATAATAAGCATGGGTGATTTGAATGATGACCCAACAAGTGATAGTCTAAAAAAAATACTTAAAACAAAAAGTGATACTGAAAATTTAGAAGAGAATGATCTTTTTAATCCTATGGAAAAACTATTTAAAAAAGGTGTTGGTTCTTTAGCATATAGAGATAAATGGAATTTATTTGACCAATTATTCTTTACTAGTAATTTAATAACTAATGATAGAAAGGACTATTCTTTTTGGAAAGCAAATATTTTTAATGCTTCTTATTTAATTGATCAAACAGGTAAATATAAAGGATATCCACTACGAACTTACGCGGGAGGCAGCTATGTAGGAGGGTATAGCGATCATTTTCCAGTATATCTTTATCTTATAAAAGAAAAAATCCAATAGGCTCTTTCGTTTTTTTTATTTGCTATGAAAACCACTGACCCCAAGGCAAGCGGCTTAAAATAAGAATCAGTCCAATGCTATAAAAAATGGCTATTGTTTTGAATTTTCTATTTGCTTCCATTATTTTTTTGTGCTTAGACCATCCAATTGTAATAAAAACAAGCGCAACTATATTTATAAAAGGATGCTCAACCGCTAATAATCTAGTCGCGGAGGTTAAACCACCCATTCCTAATTGTTGAACAGCATTAAAGCCTTTTGGTGAAACAAAATAAAGCACCAAACCTACCAATAATTGCATATGTGATAAAATCAATGCAAATAGGCTAATTCTAAAATCTTTTTCAAGAGTAAACATTTTATTTCCTGTAAGGCCTTTTATTGCATTAATAACTGCAATAAATAACATTATAAGAACAGCATAAGCAAGAAGCGAATGTAGATTATAAATGATTTCGTACATGATTTTCAAATTTTAAGCCTTAAAAGTACTAATTTTTACGCATAAAAAACCCTGCAAGATGCAGGGTTTTATCATTTTAAAACGAAGAATTAAAATTTCATTCGAATACTAAAGTTCCATGTTCTTCCAAATCCAAAATACGCTTGGTTTTCAACACTAACTCCTTTGTATGTATCAACACCATCTTCAACATGAATATTTGTTAATGACTCTGAAATATATTCTTCATCCAATACGTTATTAACATTCAATCTTAAAACCAGCTTGTAATCTTCATTTACTTGCCAATCAAATGTAAAGCCCCCATCTAATAAACCATAGGCAGGCAACTGTACAGACCCTCTATTGTTTGCAGTTGAAAACTCGCTATCAGTTGGTAAAAACCCTGCATATAAATTGTCATAGTGATTATAATCTGCATCAATACTAAGTCCTTTTGCAAACTCATATCTACCACCGAAACCAACTGTGAATTGAGCCGCATCTCCAACTTTTACACCATCTAAATACAAAGGATCGCCTTCTGCAACTACATTTTGGTTATCATCATAAACAGTTTGTGATGCATTCCCATCATATTTCCAATCTCCAATTGATGTATATCCGTTCAATTGAAGGTTTTTTGTTGGTCTAGCTGTAAAATCTATTTCTACACCTTTATGTAGTTGTTTTACCCCAGAATATTGATAAAAACCATCTCCTGAACTTAATGATCCACTAACTACTCTATCATCCCAAGTTGTTTGATATAAGTTGACATTTGCAGCAAAATAAGAGCTTCTGAAACCATATCCAGCCTCAAAACCAGTTATTTTCTCATTTGTTAATAATGGGTTCACGTCATTTCTAAAGTTCAAGAACATGTTGTCTTGATAAGGCTGGCGGGAATAGTGCCCAGCATTTACAAAAACATTATGTTTATCAGTAAGGTTGTAATTAGCTCCTGCTTTTGCATTGAATCCGGTATTTGTAACCTTTTCTGATGCCTCATTACCTACTGCGTAGTTGAAATAATCGAATCTTTGATTTGATTGGGTAGAAACAGCACCTTGTACAAATGCAGATAAGTTATTTTTAGCATATTCTAATTGTCCAAACCCACCTAAATAACGGATGTCTTCAGGATTGTCATATCCAATTCTTTGATCTCTTGGGGTATCATGGAAAGTAGCTTTCCATGCATTAGCACTATATTCTTCTGTCACAACATAATCGTTACCTAATTGCTGATTTGTAGTATCATCATCCCAACCATCTAATCCTAATAAATTCACTACACGTCTGTAATGTTCTCCATGATAAGATCTTCCATCAAAGCCAATATTAAAGCTCAATGTCTCATTTATCTGATGATTAAAGTTAGAAACAATACCAAACCATTTGTGTTCATTTACACTCGATCTGATAACATCTGCCTTACCAGCAGGGTAGTTGGCTCTTCTAGCTCCAATAATAAGACCGTTTGTTGGTGCAATTGATTGATTGATACGAGTCTGCATATCTAAATCAAAATAATCTCCAACATCAGAACTATAATTTCTCAATCCAATAGAACCTCCTCTACCATAAGAAGCATATAATACTGTTGATAAGTTAGACTTCTCGTTAATATTCCAATCCCAACTTAAGTTAGCAATTGGTTTATGATAGTAGTTACCAGCACCTGCAGGAACTACCTGTCCATCTAAAATACCCCATTGATCATTATACTTCAACCCTTTATCTAATAAAGTCTCTATAGTATAACGATTTCTTTGATTATGGTTTTGTGGTGCCCCTGTAATTAAGAAATTAAATGTATGGCTAGTATTTGGCTTGTAACCAACAGAAAAGAAATAAGTTTGTCCACTTCCAGACATATAATCATTATAACCATCACCTTGCCAATGTCCTAAAAGAGCAGAAAATGCCCATCCTTTTTCACTTAACCCAGTTGAATAAGAAGCGGTAGTTTTAAGATAATTATCATTACCTACCATCGTTTGTATAAAACCACCTTCTTTAGTGTCAATTGTTTTTGTAACGATATTCACTGTACCTCCTACTGAAGATATTGCTAGTTTAGAAGAACCTAAACCTCTTTGTACTTGGATGGCACTTGCCACATCAGTAACACCTTGCCAGTTAGACCAGTACATTTTACCATCTTCCATTCCATTAATTGGTTGCCCATTGATCAAGAAAGCAGTATTGGATTGATCAAATCCACGAACCTGTATTCTAGCATCTCCAAATCCACCACCGCTTTTTGAAGTATATACAGAAGGTGTAGACTTTAAAAGTTCTGGAAACTCTAGGTTACCTCCTTTTAAGGCGATTTGAGATGCCTTTACCGTTGAAACAGCAATTGGAGTTTGCCTATCTTTTGCTAAATCGATAATTCCTGTTCCAACAATTACTACCTCACCTAGCTCTTCAGCATTAGCTTCTAAAGAAATTATCCCAATACTTCCAGTTTTAGTAAAAGAAATTTTCTTAGATATATATCCAATATAAGATACTACTAATGTTCCTGAATTTTGATTTACTTCTATAGAGAAATTTCCATCAAAATCAGCTGCCGCACCATTTGTAGTTCCTTGTACCATTACACTTGCTCCAGGTAATGGGTCTCCTAAATCACCATCTACTATTGTTCCGGTAATTGTTCCTTGTGAAAAAGCAATTGCCGTAAAAAATAAACCGACAACTGTGAAATACATTTTTCTCATTTTTCTAAGTGTTATTAAGTTTTAGTTTTCGATGCAAAAGTGAGTCATTAATTACACTTAAACATTAACAAAACGTTAAATTAGTCTTGCCAAATTTAACATAAAAACCAAGTTGAACCACCTGCAAAACAAGAAGTTATTAAATTTTATTAAGAAATGCGAAAATTGCCAATTATTTCTTAAAAGATTGCAAAAGATTTAACGTTGAAGAGTCATGATTGGTAATTTCGAAATTCTCAATATCGGTTAAAATAGTAGTTGCTAATTGTTTTCCTAACTCAACACCCCATTGGTCATAACTAAATATATTCCAAATTACACCTTGTACAAATATTTTATGCTCATACATGGCAATAAGTGAACCTAAACTTTTAGGGGTTAATTTATCAATTAAAATGGTATTTGTAGGATTATTGCCTTTGAAAACTTTAAAAGGAAATAGTTTTTTTATAGCACTCTCTCCCATGCTTTTTTCAGAAAGTTCTTTTTTAACTTCTTCTGCACTTTTACCATTCATTAAAGCTTCTGTTTGCGCAAAAAAATTAGCCATTAATTTGTTGTGATGGTCTGTATCACCATGTAAAGAATTTTTAAATCCAATAAAATCTGTTGGGATTAATTTTGTTCCTTGATGTATAAGCTGAAAAAAGGCATGTTGTGAATTCGTGCCTGGTTCTCCCCAAATAATAGTTCCTGTTTGGTAAGAAATTGCATTTCCATCACGGTCTACACTTTTCCCATTACTTTCCATAATGCCTTGCTGTAAATATGCTGAAAACCGATTTAAATATTGTGTATATGGAATTATGGCTTCAGTTTCAGCACCATAAAAATTATTATACCATACACTAATTAAAGCTAATACTACTGGAATATTTTGATCAAAACTTTCAGTTTTAAAATGCTCATCCATTTCATTGGCTCCCACCAATAAATCATCAAAATTTTCAAACCCGACTGCTAAAGCAATAGATAATCCAACTGCACTCCATAAAGAAAAACGACCTCCAACCCAATCCCACATAGGAAAAACATTATCAGGTGAAATTCCAAACTCAGCTATTTTCTCAGTATTTGTAGATACCGCAGCAAAATGTTTGGCAACATCTTTTTGAGTTGCGTATTTTAAAAACCATTTTTTTATAGTTGTTGCATTGCTTAATGTCTCTTGTGTTGTAAACGTTTTAGAAACTACAACAAACAACGTTGTTTCTGGATCTAAGTGTTTTAAAGTTTCATACACATGATCTCCATCAACATTACTTACAAAATGCATTTTAAGATGATTCCCATAAAACTTTAGTGCCTCAGTAACCATTGCTGGTCCTAAATCTGAACCACCAATACCTATATTTACAACATCAGTAAAAGGCTTTCCTGTATAGCCTTTTTTGTTACCAGATATAATTGCATCAGTAAAGGTTTTAATCTGCTTTTTTACTTGATATACTTCTGGAATTACATTTTGACCATCAACAAGAATTGTATCTGTTTCTTTAGCTCTTAATGCCGTATGCAAAACAGCTCTGTCTTCGGTTTCATTAATAATATCTCCTTGAAAATATTTTCGAATTGCATCTTTTAGTTGAACTTCATTAGCTAGTTCAATTAAAAAATCAAGTGTTGTTTTCGAAATACGATTTTTTGAATAATCAACAAGAAAATCATTCCATGTTATTCCAAATTTTTTTGCTCTATTTGAATCAGAACTAAACAGATCTTTAAGCTTACTATTTTTTACTTCTTCAAAATGAGTCTGTAAATTTTTCCAAGCATTCGTGCTAGTAGGGTTGGTACTTTTTAATGACATTTAATTTTTTGTTATAAGTTCTTCTTCTAATTCTACTGGCTTGTATTGAATACTATCCAACTTTAGTTTTATTGGAGATATGTGGGTCAAATATTCCGTTTTTAATGAATCTGCAATGGGTTCAGCCGCAGGCAGTTTCTCTCTTAAAGGGTCTACCTGAACTCCGTTTTTCCAAAAACGATAACATACATGCGGTCCTCCGGTATTTCCAGTCATTCCAATCCAACCAATCACATCACCTTGGCGAACAAAATCACCTTTTTTAACATTCTGGTTTTTCATGTGTAGGTATTGCGTGCTATAGGTACTGTTATGCTGAATTTTTACATATTTACCATTACCCCCTTTTCTTGTAGATTCTATAACTGTACCATTAGCAGTTGCTAAAATTGGAGTGCCAATTGGAGCCGCATAATCAGTCCCTTTATGTGGTCGAACCTTATAGCCATAATAAGCGATTCTTCTATTTAAATTATAGCGAGATGAGATTCTCATTTTACTAAACTCAACGGGTGCTTTTAAAAATGTTCTTCTTAAATTTTTTGCACTATCATCATAATACTCCGTAATATTTTTTAACGAATCTGCTTGAAAAGCAAACGCGTAAAAAGATTCTCCATTGTGCTCAAAATAAGCAGCTTCTATTGGCTCTGCTCCAGCATAAATAGTATCATTAATATATTTTTCTTTATAAATAACTTTAAATTTATCACCTTTTTGAAGCCTGAAAAAATCTATTGACCAAGCGTATATTTCAGATAAATTATTGGTTACCATATAGTCTATTCCTTGGTCATCTATAGCAGTAGATAAATTTGAGTTAATAACACCAGAGGCAACTCTTTCAACATACTTCACATTTTTTTTGCTTCTATATGCAGTTACTGAATCTCTTAAATCTAAAACTGTATAGTTAATTTTATCATTCTCATAAATAAAAAATTGGGCTGTTTTAGAAGTATCTTTAGATTTTAGAATGGCGTACGGTTTCCCTACATTAAATTTTCGAACATCAAAAGTGTCTTTAAACTCAGTAGATATTTTAAATATTTTTTGATAATCTACTTTGTTTCTCATCATTAGTTCTCCAAAACTATCTCCGTTTCTAACAGTATCTTTTAAAACAACAAAATCATCTACATTAAAGCCGTAAAGCTCTATGACAACTGGTTTTTCAATAACTTCTACTTTTTCAACTTCTTCTTTAGCTACCTTTTTATCGCCACAGGACGTTAAGAAAAGGCAGCCCATAATAATTAAACAAACTTTCTGCATTTTATCAATATACTTTTTCAGGATTAAAGATATGGTCTACCCACTGTTTTCCCCAATTATTTAACTCATCTTTTGAGTATAATTCGGGAAAAAAAATGACTTTTTGAAAACTTGGTGGTAAATATTCTTTCCAATTTGTACCTCCAGTTGCATCAATTGGTTTTTTGTCTTTTGCTAAATACCTATAAGCTGAACCCATATGCATTAATGGCCAATTTACATTTGCATTTATATCTAAATCTTTTAATGCTTTAACAAGTAGTTCATTCTTGCGCTCTTCTTTTGGTAGCTTTAAATATTTAGAATAGATTGTTTTCCCTTTTACTTGCTTAGCAATTCTAATTAATCTAGGAGTATACCTATATTCAAATTGCTTTAATGTTAGCGTTTTTTCTCCAGTTGCAATATCAGTAGCTCCTTTTTTCCAATAAATATGTTCATAGAGTTCTTCTAATTCGTTTTCTGAAGAATAGTTTTCACGCTCTGTATGATGCACAAGATTCTCCATTGGAGTTGCATATAGTTCTATCATTCTAAATTGGGCTGATTGGAAACCACTTGCAGGTAATAATGCCATTCTATATTGCAAAAATTGCTCTCGCTCCATCCCATTAATCATAATACTAAACGAAGAGATTAAAGCTTTATAATAGTTATTAATTCGGTTTGCTTTTTCAATAAAAAAACTTACATTTTGCGTTTTATCGTCTACTATTTGTTTTTGCTCATGAAGTATGAGTTTAAAATACAACTCTGTAATTTGATGGTACATGATGAAAATTTCTTCATCTGGAAAATGCGTTCTTGGTATTTGAAGGCTTAATAAGGTATCTAAATGAATATAATCCCAATACGTTAAATAACGCTGGTAAAGAAGACCGTCTAAATAAGAACTTAGATCTTGCCCTGAATTTTTATATTTTTCTTCAAGCTTTGAGATTTGTAAATCAATATCTTCTTTACTTTTCAAATGATTATCATTTAGTTTACAGAATATTTTTTAAAAAGTTGTATTTCATTACAAAAATAGAATAAAGAATTAAAAAAGGATTTTTTCTTATATGAAGTTTAACGTACCTCGCTGTATTTTTTAATCCATTATTATTTTAAACTGATTTTTAAGTCCATTATAGCCTTCTAAATCGGCTTTTATAGATCCAACGGCTATATCTGCTTTAATACGAATTGGAATTTTGTTCTGATCGTTTGAAACCCACAGCGATAAACTCTCTTCTTCTTTAAAAACTCGTCCTGCTTGAACGTAGGGTCTAAATTTTAAACACTCTACTTTTCCAAACTTCGTTTTTAAAGTGTCTTTTCCTAAGTATTTTAATTTAAATTGATAAACCCCATCATCATCATACAACATATCAAGCTTTATAAATTCTCCTATTATTAAATCTGAAAATTCATAATTATTACGAATAAAGTAAAACGCAGAAACTAAATCTTGAACTTTATTATTGATGTTAAAGCTAAGTTTTTTGTCATTTTTCTTATCATTTAAAATAGCTTCATTATCCTTATAATTGAAATTAATTTCAACATCTTTAGTATACCCTCCTTCATCTGTTTTTCTTATAAATTTATATGGTCTACCATTTTCTTTATCAAAATAACTCTCATAAACATCCTCCACTTTATAAAAGGCTCTTGCTAAACCTGTTGTTTTGCCTTCTCCTTTTACACGAAAAACATTCTTCCCATTTAAATCATCATGAGTGAGGTGCAATGTTGCTTCACTTGCATTAAAAATACCATAGTGAATCCGAAACTTTAACCATTCTCCTGATTTAAAAGCTGTTTTCTTTTCTTGTGAAGAAAGTACACCTGTACATATAGTAAAAACAATTAGTATCAATTTTTTCATTTCTTTTTCATTTTGCTTTTACGAGTTTTTATAGCTAAAACTCTTGAGCTTAATTTTGAAAAAAAGCAAGCACTGTAAAATTAGTAAAAACGTTCTTACAGAAATCACTTTACATTTAGTAAAACAAAATTTATTCCAAAGTATTGCATA
>TARA_R110002051_G_scaffold88786_1_pt1 | contig 28848 bp, 15 predicted proteins | sample TARA_R110002051 | Tara Oceans TARA_R110002051 (sample SAMEA4397023) | marine metagenome | biome: Polar Biome; feature: [MES] marine water layer (ENVO:01000295) within the mesopelagic zone...; material: water (ENVO:00002006), including particulate matter (ENVO:01000060) such as...... | reverse complement strand
AACTATATCGTTGGTAAATAATTAGAATTTTCAATTAAAGTAAAAAAGCCTCAAAATATGAGGCTTTTAATAGTTATAAATTAAAAAAATTAATTTGTTGAATATCCAGGATTTTGTTCTAGAACAGCATCTTTATTCAGTTGTATCTCACGAAGTGGAATAGGAAAAAGTTCGTGGAACTCTTGCAAGCCTTCTATACGCATCGTTTGTGGTAATGGTATATTTTGATCCTGCACATTGAGACCAGAGGCCCGTTCAACTAGCATTTTGGTACGCATCAAAGTCATTCTTCGATTTTCTTCGGCAAGCAATTCACGCACGCGTTCATCCAGAATAAAATCTAAAGACATTTCTCCTGCTACTACCTGAGGTGCGTTTGCACGAGTTCTAAGGATATTTATTGTTGTTGCAGCTCCGGTAGTATTATTTTGCATTACTTGAGCCTCAGCTTTTAGTAAGTAAGTTTCTCCTAATCGCATAAGGATAAAATCTTTCCACATTCCAAAACCGAATACATCTGCCGGATCAAAATGTCCCCACTTTAGAGAATACGGATTGATACGAGCTAAGGTATCAATGCCGGTATATGGTACCAAATCTCCGTAAATATCTGCAAAATTTGGATCCGGATTGTTGTATCTAAAGCGTCTATGAATAGAGTGTTTTGAATTACGCATATCTGTCTCATCGTATAAATCATATACAACCCAATTATTGAGGCGTATACGAGAAAGTCCACGACCTCCCAGACTATCTGCTGGGATCATACCATTTACATTGTGATAACCTGCTCCCCAAACTCGGCGCTGTTGTGGGTTGCCACTCGAACCTCCACGTACATCTGACGGATTCTCATTTTCTAATACCCATAATGCTTCAGTATTACCTTGTGAACGTCGTTGATTGCCTTTGAAAAACATATCAGAAAAAGGATCACCTTCTTCTGAAGCTTTTACTCCATAACGTTCAGTTATAAGTTGAAATGCCTGGCTATTAATGATAATATCTGCTTGATTTTCTGCTAGATCTGGCTTACCAGCACGCAGATAAAATTCTGTGAATAATTGATTAGCAACATACCTATTTATACGAGCTTCAAATTGAGGTGCATTAGTAGGTTCTCCTAGATTTTCAGTTGCAAACTGTAGATCTGTTTCAATTTGAGCGTTAATCTCGTCTAATGTATTACGCGTATAATCAAAACGAGCTTCTGTAATTGGCTCAGTAATTAAGGGAACTCCACCAAAAAGCGTAGCAAGATTATTATAAGCATATGCTCTAAAAAATCGAGCTTCGGCATTTATAGCATCTTTTTGTTCCTGAGTTAATTCTGTAGAGGTCGAACTTTCAATACTTGCAATTATACTGTTAGCGTTTTCAACCATATTATACCATAACTCCCAACTTTGAAACGCTGCATTGTCATCTGTGGTCAACTGGTTGTATTTATAATATGGTACTTCAATTCCTTGCGGTGCTGTGGGCCAAGTGATATCTGTTCCTGCTTGCCATACAGATAGCCAACCTTGATCGCCGCTACGTGTGTAAAATGTACTCAACATCTGGTATAAGCCTAATAATTGAGCTTGATAACCTAGTTCATCATTCAAAGTTTCTGGCGTATAGTCAGAACGTATTTCTTCTACCAGAAAATCATCACTACATGAACTTAGTATAAATATGTTTAAGCTCAATAGTGCTATAATTATCTTAGATCTATTTTTCATAAAATGTATCATTATATTTTTATGTAGTATTATAAAGAGACGTTAAGTCCTAATGAGAATGTGCGTACCACGGGATAATTGTTAGTCCAGTCACCTGACCCCCTATAAGATTGACTACTTTCTGGATCCCAACCCGTCCAGTCAGTCCAGGTATATAGATTTCTGCCTGTTGCGTAAATCATCAAATCACTAAGCCCTAATTTTTCTATTTTCTCAATAGGAAATCTGTAGCTCAAACGAATGTCTTTAAGTCTTACAAAACTAGCGTCTTTAGGATACCCATAGCCTAATGTATTACGGTATGTAAGTGAAGGAAATTCATTACTTTGGTTTTCAGGAGTCCAGTAACCTACTTCTGCTGGTGTATTTCTACGTGCCAACTCATCACCATAGTTTAAATCGGGATTTCCTTTTAGTACACCTTGTACCGTTTGTAAGAAAATTGCTAAATCAAAATTTTTATAGGAGAAGGTATTTGTAAGCCCACCAGTCCACTCAGGAAGAGAAGAACCTAAATACGAACGATCATTTTCTGGATCTATTACACCGTCACCATTAAGGTCTTCAAATTTGAGATCACCAGGGTTTGCATTAAAGGTACCGGTGTCTTCACCTTCCTGCCAAACACCAGCTAGTCTATAATCGTAAATAGCACCTAGCGATTTACCTATAAACCAGCGGCTGGGAATATCATCCTTACCATCGCCATAGAGATCTAAAATCTCGTTTTTATAAGTTGAGAAGTTTAAATTAGTTTCCCACTTAAAATCACCTGTATCAACATTTATAGAACTTATGCTAAATTCAAAACCTCTGTTTTCAACTTCACCAATGTTTTCTATTATATTACGCGTCCCTGTTAATGCCGGGATACTACGATTGAGTAACAAATCTTTAGTTTTAGATTTATAAACCTCAACAGAACCATTAATGCGGTTATTCCATAGTCCGAAATCTGCACCTAAATTTCCAGAAGTCGTCGTTTCCCATTGTAAATTAGGATTTCCTAAGCCATTTATAAATGTACCTGTGTAAGCTTGTCCACCAAATGGATATACGGTAGTTCCTGTTCTGGTTTGAGTTTGATTTATACCCACGCCTCTGTTTCCAGTTTTACCATAAGACAAGCGTAATTTTAAATTATTAATGGCATCTGCATTTTGCATAAAAGATTCTTTGTGAATATTCCAACCTAAAGCAGCAGATGGGAATACACCATATTTACTGGTATTTGCACCAAAGGCAGAATAGCCATCACGACGAACCGTAGCAGTAACTAAATATTTACTGTCATAATTATAGTTTACTCGACCCATTTGAGATACTAGCGTAGAAAGGGTGCTATAATTACGGCCAGGATCTGCAGATAAAACTTCGGCTGCCGATATACGATTAAATGATAATTGATCATTTACAAAACCCACACCAGTTAATTCTTCTCTAAAAAAGTCATTAGACTGGGCACTATATAGTGCTGTAAAATCTAAATTATGCTTGCCAAAGCTCTTTGCATATTTCAAAATATTTTCTACAATCCATACTTTTTCCTCATCACCACCTATTACAGCGGTCCCACGGTTATCATTTGCCGCTCTACCTTTATAGGTTTTGTATGAATACGGATTTATGGTGTATGATGCATTTACACGATATGATAAACCCTCTAAAAACGCAGGAGTAATTTCGGCAAAAACATTCCCCGAAAGGGTGCGCTCGCGTACTTCACGATCTGTGGTTAAACCTAATAAAGGGTTTTCATATAATAACTCAGGTAACATGGGATTTATAATAAGCTGGCCGTTATCATCATATGGTACAGAGTACGGACTCATTGCTGTAGCAAGTAATAAATTTGCCCGGCCACCGTCAAAATTGTTATTAGCAAAAAAAGTATTTAAACCTACTTTTAAATAATCTGTGATTTCAACGTCTAGATTAGAGCGCAGCGTAAGTTTTTCATAATCATATCCTTTTATAACGCCTTGCTGGTCTAAGTAACCACCAGAAACAAAATACTTTACTTTTTCACTACCTCCGCGAATGCTTAAATTATGCTCTTGTATGATACCAGATTGTGTTACTTCTTTAAACCAATCTGTAGTTCTACCGGCGTTATAGTTGTCTATTTCGCTTTGATTTTCTAGAACACGATCTTGAGTAACACCCGGGTTATTCTGGCTAAAAAAGTCTGCATACTTTTGTACATATGCATCAGGGCCTAATGGGTTAAGAATATTTGCAAATTCTTCTACAGCAACATAAGTGCTATAATTTATTATAGGTTCACCACTTACACCTCTCTTGGTTTGTATAAGTATTACCCCATTTGAACCACGAGTACCATAGATAGCAACTGCAGATGCATCTTTTAAAATCTGGATAGATTTTATATCTCGCGTATTTATATCATTTAAAGTACCTGTAAATGGTATTCCGTCAAGAACAATAAATGGACTCGTACTTCCAGTAATGGAGTTTACGCCACGTACTTGTATAGAACCACTCGATCCTGGTACAGATGAGTTTTGGCTAATATTTAAACCAGCTGTAGTTCCTTGTATGGCTTGAGTGACGTTTGTAACGGGTAGGTTTTCGAGGCGATCTTCAGGTACAGACGATACAGATCCTGTTACATCAGAACGCTTTTGACTTCCGTAGCCCACGACAACGATTTCGTCAAGAGAGCCAATATTCTCTTCAAGTGCTATATTAACTACTGATTTCCCATTTACTGTAATCTCTACCGTTTTCATACCTACATAAGAAAATATTAAGACATCATTCTCTGAGGTAGTATTAAGTTCATACTTACCATCAAAATCGGTAGTAGTTCCAGTTGTAGTACCTTTTACTAGCACTGTAACTCCAGGTAGGGGCATTCCGTCTGCTGCGATAGTTACTGTACCTGTAATTTTTTGCTGTAAATTTTCTGTCAGCGTTGTAGAAGCCTTTATGGGATAGCTCAAAACTAACAATAGACAGAAAATCAAGGAAGATTTAAAGCATATTAATTTTTGTTTCATAGGTGTAAATTATAAATGAATACTATTAAATTATGGTTAAATGTATAAATAACATTTAATATTAGCTTTGAATTGTTATTTAATTTTTTTGGGGAAAGGATCCTAGAGAATTTGCTGTGTAAGAACTCTATAGTGATAATAATTCAAAGTTTTTTAAACAATAACCCATAGGCTTTGATTTTCAGAATTTTAACGAATTGTTCGCAAATGAAGTAGATTAAAATAATATTTCTATATATAAATGTATAAAATACATTTATATTTGTTTAATTTGTTATTTTCACATTTATCTTCAAAAATTGATTTATCAAATTTTGAAGAATTAGAAGGAAGTCCAAACTATAGCTCAATTTTATTTGGATTATCAAGTTGTTTCATTACTATCTAGCGAGTTTTTTACTAGGTAGGTTATTAAATATCTTAGTATGTTATCTTTAAAAATTTCACTTATTGCACTTGCTAGCTTAGTGTTTTCGTGCTCTAATCCTACAGAGCCTACAAAAAAAACAGCTTATTTATTCACTTATTTTACTGGCAATGCAGAAGGGGAGGAAGCGGTACACTACGGCATAAGTAGAGATGGGTATAATTTTTATGCCTTAAATAACGACAAGCCTATTATAAGTACAGAAAGTATTAGTGAGACCGGTGGTGTAAGAGATCCCCATATTTTGAGAGGTACTAAAGATTCTAATTTTTACATGGTACTTACAGATTTAAAAACGGATAACGGATGGAGTAATACAGGTATAATTCTTGCAAAATCGGCAGATTTGATAAGCTGGAATACTACAGTTATTAATATAGCTAAAACATTTCCAGAGTTTTCCGATATTACTCGGGCATGGGCTCCCCAAACGATTTTTGATGAGGCTACCGGTAAATACATGGTTTATTTTTCAATGCTTCAGCCGGGTAGCTATGATAAGATCTATTATGCCTACATCAACAGAGATTTTACGGCTTTAGAAGAAGCACCAAAACAATTATTCTATAGTCCCGATGAGAAGTCGTGCATAGATGGAGATATCATTAGTAAAGAGGGTAAGTTCTATTTATTTTATAAAACAGAAGGGACTGCTACAAAAGGTATTCGAGTAGCAGTTTCAGACAGCCTTACTTCAGGATATGAACCTATCGAAGGTTACGTAGATCAGACCGATAGAGCTGTAGAGGGTTCTAGTGTGTTTAAAATCATAGATAGTGATACCTATATTCTGCTATATGATATGTATATAGATGGCAAATATCAATTTGCAGAAAGTACAGATCTACTAAATTTTAAAGCATTGGGCGCAGATAAAATTTCGATGAATTTTCATCCGCGCCACGGGACGATTATCCCAATAACCGAAGAAGAGTCTGCACGTTTACTCAAAGAGTTTCCATCAAAAGAGTTGCCACTTATTTTAGGAGCGCAGGCAGATGCTGTGAGAAAACAAAACATCGTTGTTGACCCGGCTAAAAAAACGGTCTATCTTCCCATACGTGTAGATAAGAACTTACAAAAATTAGATGCGCAATTAATTGCTTTTCCAGGAGTTAAAATTCAAGAGGCTGGTATACAAGATTTTTTAAAAGGTGCAAAACCGTACACCGTTATATTGCCAGATGGCGAAAAAATCACATATGCTGTTGAAGCAGCTATAGCAAAAAATCCAGCTCTGGATGGCTTTTACGCAGACCCCGAAATCATTTATTCAAATATTGATAACAAATTCTATTTATACCCAACCAGTGATGGTTTTGACGGCTGGTCTGGCACCTATTTTAAAACGTTTTCTTCTAAAGATTTAGTACACTGGCAAGATGAGGGCACTATTCTTGATCTTAAAAAAGATGTCTCTTGGGCAGATCGGAATGCTTGGGCACCGTGTATTGCAGAAAAAGAAATTGACGGTAAACTAAAGTATTTTTATTACTTCTCAGCTGCACAGAAAATTGGTGTAGCGGTTGCAGATAGTCCTGCAGGTCCCTTTGAAGATAAGGGTACTGCATTTTTAAGTGAGAAACCTTCAGCAATAAAACGTGGTGGTGGCCAGATTATAGATCCAGATGTTTTTACAGATCCTGCAAGCGGTAAAAGTTATTTTTACTGGGGGAATGGCTACCTGGGAGCAGCCGAACTTAATGAGGATATGCTATCGTTAAAAGAAGAAACCATTACAGATTTAACGCCAGATGAAACCTATCGAGAGGGGACTGAAGTGTTTTATAGAAATGGAGTGTATTATTTTTTGTGGTCTGAAGATGATACACGTAGTCCAAATTATCGAGTGCGCTATGCGACGGCTAAATCGCCATTAGGACCATTATTTATACCAGAATCTAATATAGTAATTCAAAGAGATGATAAAAACCAAATTTATGGTACGGGCCATAACTCTATAATTAATGTACCAGGAACCGATGATTGGTATATTGTTTACCACAGATTTACACGGCCACGCGGGTTGGAAATGGGCAGTCCTGCAGGATTTCATAGAGAAGTAGCAATAGATAAAATTACATTTGCAGAAGATGGCTCCATAAATGAAGTTATTCCTACAATTGAAGGTATAAATCCTGTTACTATTGTTGATTAAAAACTATGTACTGTCTTTAGCTGAATTTAAAAAAAGTACTTTCTTCTATGTTAATTTAACAAGGTTTCTTCTAAGTCTTCACTAGTTTGTACGTCTAACAGTTGTTTTACTTAAGAGTTGATGGTGTTTTACCATATTTTTCTTTAAATATTTTTCTAAAGTATTTTGCATCTGCAAAGCCTACTTCAAAAGACGCCTGAGAGACTGTGAAATTCTCCTTTTCAATAAGGTGAGCAGCTCGTTCTATTTTTAAATTACGTATATATTCATTAATATTTTGTCCTGTAGTAGCTGTTATTTTTCTATATAAAGAAGACCGGCTCATGCCTATTTCTTCAGATACCACTTTTACGGTTTTTATACCTTGCTGCATATTATTGTAAACGGCAGTATGAAATTCTTCTAGAAATTTTTTCTCTATTTGTAGCAATTTTCGATCATCATTATCTTGAAAAGATTCGTCACTAAACTTACTAGAAAATTCTTCTAAGAGTTTTTTACGTGTAGCAATTAAATTTTCAATACGTGCTCTTAAAACCTGTACATTAAAGGGCTTTACCATATAATCATCTGCACCTTCAGAATAGCCGGTTTGAATCATTTCAAAATTACTTTTAGCCGAAAGTAAAATTATAGGTATGTGGGAGGTTTCTTTTTTGTTTTTAAGAAAATGACATAAATCAATACCTGTTTTAACAGGCATCATTATATCGCTTATTATTAAATCGGGAATGTATTTACTGGCCTGCTGTATTCCTTCTTCGCCATTTTCAGCGTGGATAAGATCATAAGTTGAAGCCAATGCGCTGTCTAAAAATTCGAGAATGTCTGGATTATCATCTATCAGGAGTATGAGTTTTCTAGCATTTTCAGTTTGAATAAGTAAATCGTTTACGCTGGCATGTTCTATGGATACATCTACATCATTTATACGTTGTTCAACCGCTTTCTTGTTAAATAATGCATTAGGGCTATTTTTTAAAAATGCATCAATTAAGCGATCATCTTTAGGTAAAGTAAGTATGAATGTGCTACCGATATCTGGATTATTAAATACATTTAAGTTTCCATTGTGCAACTCGGCAAAGCGTTTTGATAGAGCTAGACCAATGCCTGTACCATCTTTTTTTATTGACGTATTTGATTGATAATACCATTCAAAAATATGGTTTAAATCATCTGCTATAATCCCACTTCCTGAATCACTTATACTCAGATATATTGATGTATGATCTTGAGTAAAACTTACTGCTATTTGACCACCTTTATCAGTATATTTTATTGCGTTTGAAATTAGATTATTAATAATTATGTGTAGCTTCTCTAGATCACAGTAAAATTTAATGGCATTTTGTGGCATGGTCACGGTCAAATCTATATTTTTCTTTTGCAATAACGGTTTATAAGTAGCAAGCCATTTAGACAAATGTTTAGTTAGATTATACTCATTGAGATGAAGTTTACTAAGACCTTCTTCGCTTTTTCTAAACTCAAGTAACTTATTGATAAATTGCAATAAGTTATTAGCATTGCGCTTAATCAACTTTAAACTGTTACGGTGTTCTTTTTGCTTTATATCATCAAGTAAGGTTTCTAATGGAGCAAGTATAAGTGTAAGAGGGGTTTTTAGTTCGTGTGAAAAACCGGTATAAAAACGAATACGCTCTTCGTTTAACTCGTGTTCTAGCTGTCTTTGTTTTTTTTCAAACAATAGAGAGTTTTTAAGTTTTATACGCTCTGAATAATATCTTAAGCCAGTAGTTATTAAAATTAGTGTAGTAATAATGTAGAAAATATATGCAGGTATTGTTTTCCAGAAAGGCGGGAGTATGGTTATTTCAAATTCTTTGTAGTAGGACGATTCAACATCAGATGCTGCAGCTATTTTTAAATTGTAATTGCCAGGAGGTATATTGCTAAAGTTTATATGGTTAGAGTTTTTCAAGCTCGTCCAAAAGTCGTTATAACCTTCTAATTTGTATGAATAACTCACATTGTCTGCAAAAGGGAATTTTAAACTTGTAAAGTCGAGCGAAAAATTATTTTGATTGTGCTTGAGAATCAATTTATTACTATAAGCAATAGATTCTGTAAGAATCGCATTTTCATCTTGGGACTCTACAGTAATATCTGAATTATAAATAGATAATTTTTTAATTATAATGTTATTAGAAGATTGCTGCAAAGTGAGCTCTTCAGGTTTGAAAATGTTAAGACCCTTATTACCACCAAAATACATAAATCCGGTGCTGCTTTTAAGAGCGGCACCTATATTATAATCACTCTTTTGTATGTTATTAAAAGAATTTATGCTCTCTAAGGTATGCTTCACATAATTGTATTTTGTAATTCCTTTATAGGTACCTAGCCAAAGAATATTATCATCATACTGTGCAATGCTATTAACTGTGTTATTACTAAGACCATCTTTTTCAGTAAGATTCAAAGCTTGGGTATCTTCTCTACTAAAGTGCACAATGCCTCCATATTTTAATCCTGCAACAATACTATCATCATCTAACAACCAAATACAGAAAACGACATTATTTGTCATTCCCCCAAGATTTCCATTAAAGTAGGAGTATGCCTCTTTAGTTCTAGGGTTATATCTCAGAACCCCATTTCCATAAGACGCCATCCAAAGAACTCCCTTACTATCCATCTTAATATCACGTATATCCATTTTTGGATAGATAACATCTAATTCTGATACATAGTCAAAAGTATCTTCAGCAAAATTATATTTATAAAGGCCACCTCGATTTGTACCCACCCAGATATCGTTCTGTAGATCTTGGTATATCACACGTACATCATTTCCGTCTTGCGTATCTCCCTGCAAATAATAGCTCCATTTTTGAGTATTTAGATTATACATATTGAGGCCTTTTCTGTAAGTTCCTATCCAAAGACGTTGGGCATTATCTCTTAGTGTAGTTTGTACTTGATTAGATTTTAAGCCATTTGCAGTGCTGTAAACAGAATAGTCAAAGTTTCCAGTAAGAGGATCATACATATCAATACCGCCACCATCTGTACCTAGATAAATTTTGCCTGAAGAACACTCCGAAATAGCGCTTATACGATCATGTGCTAACTTTTGAGATCCTATAAGATCGTTCTTTAGCAATTTTATAGGTTCGCCATTAGGATCAACAAAGTTTAAACCAGCATTAGTACCTATCCACATATTACCCGACTGGTCTTTAAAAATTGTGTTTATAGTTGCATTAAATATACTGCTACCATCTTCTTTAGGTAGATACTTACGTACACCAAATCTTAAATCGTTTTTAAAAAAAAGTTCGGGATCAATAATATTAAGGCCACCTCCGTAGGTGCCTATCCATATTTGACCATAGTTATCCTCGGCTACAGCTTGTACTTGATTATCACTAAGTCCTTTTTTTGAATGTGACTTGTTAAGACTTAACAAAGTTCCTTCTGGCGTCCTTACAGTTAAACCATTATTAGTACCAATCCATAAATTATTTTTGCTATCAATAAATAGGCAATTGATCCAGTTCGATTTTGTTGTTTTAGTATCAATTGCTATATGCTCTACCTCAAGCGTTCTTAAATTAAGCTTATCTAATCCTTTATCAAATGTTCCTATCCAGATTATAGAATCTTGCTGATTGACAAGACTAGAAATCTTTGATGAGGTTAAAGCGTTGCCTCCTAAATAAGCTTCTTTATTTTTTTTATTATAAATGTGCAGACCTTGATTATAAGCCCCTATAATAAGACGTGAATCTTGTAATTCTACAAGAGAGTTAATACTAAGACTTAGGGTTGGGTCTATATCGTTAAATAGAGTTAATTGTTCTTTGCGAGGGTGATAACTATTAACACCACCATCTGTAGCTATTTTTATCTCGCCAGTTTTACTAAGTATTAAATTTTGTATGTAATTATTACTTAAAGCAGAACTCTCTCGTCTAAAAATTTTAAACTCATTGCCGTCATACATATTTAGACCATCGGAGGTTCCTATCCATATAAACCCAAGTGAATCTTGCACAATAGATTTTACATTATTATTTGACAAGCCTTTTTCGGTATCAAGATTATAGAAACTAAGTCTTCGCTCTAGTGGAAATTGACTATTTAATTTTTCAGTTTGAGCATATAGTGATACATAGAATAGACTTGCAAAGAGCAGAATATATATTTTGTTTATCATAGGGAGAAAGCAAAATTTGACTCCTCCAAGATCTTAAAATTTTATTAAAATATTTGGTTTCTTAATAAGAATTATCACAAAAAACTGGAAATATTATTGTCTCTGAACGATAAGCCCCTCTAATTATATCACTACGCCCCCTATTATAATCCTTTGATATTAAGAAAATTGTATAACTAATTAACATTACCTTTTGAATTAATATCTTGCGCTTATTTTAAGTGTAAATAACACACAAAAATTCCGATATTTATATGAAATTACTTTGTTTACTCTTTTTTCTCATTATAGTGGCAGACCCATGTAGTTCTCAAAATACCTTTTTTGAGCCTGGTGCTATTTGGAAAGACACAGAGGGAAAACACATTAACGCCCATGGTGGAGGTATTTATTCTGAAGGAGATACATATTACTGGTATGGGGAACATAAAGGCCAAAGCAGTATTGCTCAAGTAGGTGTACGTGTATATTCATCTAGCGACCTCTATAACTGGAAAAATGAAGGTATAGCTCTTGCCGTTAGCAACGATTTAGATTCCGAAATAACCAAAGGTTCTGTTATCGAGCGTCCTAAAGTTATTTATAATAACAAAACAGGCAAGTATGTGATGTGGTTTCACCTTGAACTTAAAAATCAAGGATATGCAGCTGCGCGTACTGGTGTGGCGATTAGTGATTCTCCTACAGGACCTTTTAAATATTTAAAGTCTTATCGTCCCAATGCGAACGTATGGCCATTAAATTTTCCTCTATCAAACCAAAAGAGAACAAAAAAGAATGAATTATATGAATGGTGGACTCCAGAATGGAAGGCTGCTTTAATTGAGGGCCTCTATGTGCGGAGAGATTTTAGAGAAGGACAAATGTCTCGAGATATGACAGTTTTTGTTGATGATGATGGTAAAGCATATCATATTCACTCTTCTGAAGAAAACCAAACTCTTCATATTTCTGAATTAACAGATGACTATCTTGATTTTACATCGAGGTGGACTCGTATGAAACCTGGGGGTCAAAATGAAGCTCCCGCCGTATTTAAGCATAATGATACCTATTATATGATTACTTCGGGTTTGACCGGGTGGGCACCTAATGCTGCACGTTCATTTAGTGCAAAGTCCATCTGGGGGCCTTGGAAATCATTAGGTAACCCCGCCACGGGTAAGCTAGCTCAGGTGACATTTAATTCTCAAAGCACATATGTATTGACGGTAAATGGAGTAGAGGATACTTTCCTATATATGGGCGATCGCTGGAATCCAAAAAATCACATTGATGGTAGATACATCTGGTTACCCATTAAAATCAAAAATAAAAAGCCAGAAATAGAATGGTTTGATAAGTGGGCTTTAAGTAAATATAATTCTATCCAACCCTAAAGTAATTATAGAGTAGGTAAAACTTCCTCAATCGATATAGTAATTGAAAATTTTAAAGAATAATCTGCTAACTAATTTAAAAACAATAAACTATGATAAAACTCGTAAAAGTACCCATGTACCTATCAAATCTAACTGAACTAAACACTTGATAATATAGAATAAAATTACTTAGACGAAAATTATGATAAATATTATTTATAAAACAAAGCAGCGATTTTGCTGGATACTCCTAGTTTTAGGTGGTTTGTCTTGCAGTAGTCTATATGCTGGAGTTGAAGAGCTTACAGAGCCTCTACAAAACATCGTAACAGGAACTATTTATGATGGTAATGATAAACAACCTCTAATTGGAGTTACCGTCCAAGAAAAAGGAACTAATAATGGTACAGCTACAGACTTTGATGGTAGATATAGCATTCGGGTTGCTAAGGGAGCTACATTAATTTATTCATTTGTAGGTTTTATCACAAAAGAAGTGGTTGTAGGAGAGCAGCAGACTATAGATATGACTCTTAATTTAAGTCAGGAATCGCTTGAAGAAACGGTCGTAATTGCCTTTAGCGGAAAGCAGAAGAAAACAAATGTGGTGACTTCTGTTGTTTCAATTAACCCTGAACAATTAAAAGGTCCTACAAACAACCTCACAAATATGCTTGCTGGGCGGGTTCCAGGGATGATCTCATATCAACGTTCTGGAGAACCTGGTGCAGATAATTCAGATTTCTTTATACGAGGTTTGAGTACGTTTGGATCTGGCAAACGTGATCCTTTAATTCTAATAGATGGTATTGAATCTACCTCTACAGATTTAGCGCGTCTACAACCTGATGATATTGATTCATTCTCAGTCCTAAAAGATGCTGCGGCAGCTTCAGTTTACGGAGCACGTGGAGCAAATGGAGTTGTTTTGATTACTACCAAACGCGGAAAATCTGGAAAAACAAACTTTAGTTTTAGATCGCAGACTCGTTTATCTTCTAACACAAAAAATTTCAACTTCGCAGATAATATCACGTATATGAATATGGCCAATGAAGCTGCTCTTACTAGAGACCGCCAGGCTATATTACCCTATACACAAACAAAAATAGATAGAACTGCCGCGGGAGATAATCCCCTTTTATATCCTAGTAATAACTGGATAGATCAAATGGTTAAAGATTATACGGTAAATGAAAGTGTAAATATTAGTGCAAGTGGTGGTTCAGAAAAAGCACGATATTATGTGGCAGGTACCTATAATATAGATAATGGTATTCTTGATGTAGAACCCATTAACAACTTTAATAGCAACATCAAATTACGTAACTATTCTATAAGAAGTAATCTAGATATTGAGCTTACAGAAACCACAGATTTATCCCTTAATGTTTATGGTCAATTTGATGATTATAATGGTCCTGTAGGTGGCACCGACCGCTATTCTCCTTTTGGTGAAGTTTCTGGAGGTACTTATGTTTTTAATACAGCTGTTTGGTCAAATCCTGTGGCATTTCCTGCTATTTACCCACAAGAATTAAAACCGCTTATAGAACATCCACTATTTGGAGGAGCTCCTTCACAACTAGGAGGAAATACGCTATTATATAATCCGTATGCAGAGATGGTAAAAGGATATCAGACTAGTAAAGCATCTACAATCCAAGCGCAAATACAAATAAAGCAAGACCTTAGTTTTATTACTGAAGGATTAAGCTTTAGATCGATGGGGTATATAAGACGTTATGCCTTCTATCAAATACAAAGACAATACAATCCTTTTTATTATTCATCATCACTTAATCCTATAGATAATTCAATAAGTCTAAGTGTCCTTAACGATGGGAGTGAAGGCTCTATAGGCCTTACAGGTACTGAATTTATAGATGTTATAGGTGGCTCTAATACACAAAGAATTAACTCTAGAATTTATAATGAATCCCAAATAAATTATAACCGTACGTTTGCAGAAAAGCACGCGATTTCTGCTATGTTACTTAATTTAATTTATAGTACAGAAAATGGAGTTGTTGGTGATGATTTGCAAGGTTCTTTACCTTTTCGTAATCACGGTATATCAGGTAGTTTTTCATATTCATTTGATGATAGGTACCTAACATCATTCAGTTTTGGTTATAATGGCTCAGAGCGTTTTGCAAAAGGTCACCGTTATGGTTTTTTTCCATCGGTTGGTTTAGGTTGGAGAATTTCTAAAGAGAAATTCTTTGAACCTATAAGCGATGCTGTAACTAATCTAAAGTTACGCCTCACCTATGGTAAAGCAGGTAATGATCAAATTGGAGAAGATAGAGATCGTTTTTTCTATTTATCTAATGTTGACTCAAATAATGGAGGTTTCGGAGCAATTTTTGGGCAAGATTTTAACTATGGGAGACCGGGTGTTTTAGTATCTAGATATCCTAACGAAGAAATAGGTTGGGAAGAGTCTGAACAATACAATTTAGGTATAGACTTAGAGCTTTACAGATCTTTAAATTTAACCTTTGATATCTTCAAGCAGAAACGTAGTAATATTTTACAAACACGTTCTGAGATTGGATCTGTCATAGGATTAACCGCTCAGCCACAAGCAAATTTTGCAGAACTTGAAAGCCACGGTTTTGAGGTGGCTTTAGATTATAATAAACAGTTTAACAATAACTGGTGGACTCAGTTGCGAGCTACAATGACTTATGCAACTAATGAGATTAGCCAATATGATGAGTTAAATTATCCTGATAATTTGAGCTATTTATCTCGTGTAGGTCAGCACTCTGATCAAACTTTTGGATATATAGCAGAACGACTTTTTGTAGATCAAGAAGAAGTTAATAACTCACCTACTCAATTTGGGGATGTAAACGGTGGTGATATCAAGTACCGTGATGTAAATGGTGATGGTCAAATTACACCGCTAGACAGAGTGCCTATAGGTTTACCTACTGTACCAGAATTCATTTATGGATTTGGGGGTAGTGTAGGTTATAAGAATTTTGATTTGAGTATGTTTTTTCAAGGATCTGCCAGGTCCTCATTTTTCATAAGTCCAGAGCGTATAGCACCCTTTGTAGTTGAAGGGCGCTACCAAAACGGATTATTAAATGTAATAGCAGAAGATTATTGGTCTGAGGATAATCGTAACGCCTACGCGTTTTGGCCACGTTTAAGTCAAACTCAAGAGATTAATAATCTTCAAAGATCTACATGGTGGCTACGTAACGGGGATTTTTTAAGATTAAAGAATGTAGAAATAGGATATAAAGCACCAGAAAAAGTGTTGAATGCTTTAAACATAAAATCGATGCGTGTTTATGTAAGTGCTCTAAACCTTGCAGTGTGGAGCAGTTTTGATCTTTGGGATCCAGAAATGGGTGGTAACGGTCTGGGCTACCCTATACAATCTGTTTACAATTTTGGTTTACAATTTGACTTTTAAAAAAAAAAAATAGTTATGAATATGATATTTAATACTAATAAAAGCAAAAGGCGCTTACATTCACTAGTACTTTCCTTAATAGTTCTTACTGTACTTAGCTCTTGCGAAGAAGAGTTTCTGGATGTAGTACCAGATAATGTGAATACGATAGATAAAGTATTTAATCTGCGTAATGAAGCCGAAAAATATTTGTTTACCTGTTATTCATATATGCCAGAAAATGGAAATTTAGTGTCTAACCCAGCATTTTTAGCTGGAGATGAGCTATGGATACCCGATGAATTTCAAGCAATTACTGCTTTTTCTTTGAATATAGCTTTAGGCTTACAAAGCGCTGCCGATCCTTTTAATAATGCATGGGATGGTAGAATTCAAGCAAAACCCATGTTTCAAGGAATTAGACATTGCAATATTTTTATAGAGAATTTAAACGATCCTTTACAAGTACCTGATATAGATGCAAGTGAACGTGAACGCTGGATAGCCGAGGCAAAATTCTTAAAGGCATATTACCATTTTTATATAATGCGTATGTATGGTGCCTCTCCCATAATTCGTGAAAATGTGAGCATAGATGCAGATGCTTCAGAATTTGATATCCCGCGTTCTCCTTACGATGAAGGAATAGATTATGTTATAGAATTACTTGATGAAGCAGCAGCCATATTGCCTCCTTCTATTGCAGATCAAAACACAGAGTATGGTCGTATAACCTCGGTTATCGCAAAGGGATTAAAAGCTCGAGTATTGCTTACAGCCGCCAGTCCATTGTTTAATGGTAATGAGGATTTAAACGGAGTCGTAAACCCTGATGGTACAGTTTTATACAATACGTCTTTTGAAATATCTAAATGGCAAGAAGCTTTAGATGCAGCTCAAGAAGCTATAGAACTAGCTGAGAATTCTGGACACAGCCTATATGAATTTTCAGGAAACACATTTAATTTATCTGATACAACCTCTATTAAATTAAGCATTCGGAATGCTGTTAGCTTACGTAGAAGTCAAGAAGTATTATGGCCTAATACTCAAAGTGTAGTTTCAGATTTACAGCGTCAATCTATGGCTCCTTTATCTATTGATGATAATCACAGATCTGCAGAAAAAATTATATCTCCTACACTTGAAATGGCAAAACTTTTTTACACAAAAAATGGCGTGCCTATTAATGAGGATAAGAGCCTGAATTTTAACGATATATTAGAAATTAGAGAAGCAAACTCCTCTGAAGGAAATAATATACTTCAAGGCTATAGAACATCTCGTTTAAATTTTGATAGAGAGCATCGCTTTTATGCAGACCTAGGTTTTGACGGTTCTATATGGTATCGTAATGCAGATCAAGATGTTGAAAATGTATCACATATTGAAGGCAAGTATGCAGATTACGCAGGAAGCAATCACGCATTTTTCTTTAATGTAACCGGTTATTACTTGAAAAAACTAGTTAATAATGATCAGAGCTTTGGTGCTAATGGTTCTTCATTTAGATCCTACGCCTGGCCAGAATTGAGACTGGCAGATTTGTATTTAATGTATGCAGAAGCTTTGAATGAAGTAAATGGTCCTAGTAATGAAGTTTTACATTATTTAGATCTTATTAGAGATCGTGCAGGTTTAGCAGGTGTTGAAGAATCTTGGACACAATACTCAAATAATCCAGATAAACCAAGCTCACAAAATGGTTTGCGTGAAATTATACATCAAGAACGTTTAATAGAACTTGCATTTGAAGGACAACGCTACTGGGATTTGTTAAGATGGAAAAAAGCAGTGCGTGAGTTTAATCAACCTATACAAGGATGGAATGTATACGGAGAAGATGAGGCTGCATATTACCAAATTAGAACTTTGCACCAGCAGCGTTTTGTAGCTCCTAGAGATTATTTCTGGCCGATTTGGGAATATGCACTTTTACAGAATTCAAATCTGGTACAGAATCCTGGATGGAATTAATAAAAAGAAAAATTATGAAAACAATATTTTTAAATTATTTAGCAGTTCTGGGATTACTTATTGGAGTGTCATGTTCTGATGAGGATCTGCAAACACCGATAGAAAATAATTCTGAAGCACCTTCACAAGTTACAGATGTTAGTGTAGTAAACTTAAAAGGTAAAGCCAAGGTATCCTATAAATTACCTAAGGACCAGGATTTACTATATGTAAAAGCGAGTTATACACTTGCTAACGGAAGAGAAATGGAAGTGAAATCATCGTTCTACAATTCTAGTATGTTATTAGAAGGGTTTTCTGGAGCGCAGGCAAACGAAGTCAAAATTACTACCGTAAATCGTAGCGAAATAGAATCAGCACCTGTATTAGTTACTGTAAATCCGTTAAGGGCCCCCATATTTGATGTGTATGAGAGCGTTGAGTCTGGCGCTGCTTTTGGGGGAGTCTATTTAAAAGCAGATAACCCTGATCGAGAAGATGTAGCGCTCCTACTTATGGAAAAAGATGATCTTGGGGATTGGGTGATAAATCCAAATAGTGTTTATACTTCGACTGATGAAATTAGCAGTACAATACGGGGTTTTGATACTCTATCGCAAGAATTTGCTATAACTGTTAGAGATCGCTGGTTAAATTATACAGATACGTTATTTACTACAATTAAGCCTCTGTTTGAAGAAGCTATTCCCAAATCAGGTTATAGAGGATTGGAGTTACCTAATGATGCCCCAAGACATAACTCCACTCCACTTAGTGGATTATGGGATGGTAATTTAATGAACTGGTCTGGAGTATATCTTACGCAAGGTACCTATACAGAGAACTTACACATGTTTACAATTGATATGGGTGTAGAAGCTAAATTAAGTCGAATCGTTATTTGGGATTATCCAGAATATTTTAATGGGCGTACTTACTATTATAAAGGCTGCATGAAACGATTTGAGATTTATGGCAGCGAAGAACTGGATACTTCAGGAGATTTATCAAGCTGGACACTTTTAGGAACCTATGAAGAGATTAAACCTTCTGGTCTTCCTTATGGACAACAAAATAATGAAGATTATGAAACTGCAGTTGCTGGTTTTAGTTGGGAAGTGCCTGCAGATATGCCTAAAATGAGATATCTGCGTATACGTAATCTAGAGAACTGGGAAGGTGGTAAAAGTTTAGCCATTGGTGAAATTCAAGTTTACGGTAACACTAAATTTTAATTTTATAAAGTATTATAATCATGAAAATACATACAATAATAAAAATGCTTCTGCTAATACTGGTAACAGGCCTCTGCTCCTGTGGAGATGTTGCAGAAATGGATGATTTTAAGGATTTTACTGTATCGGGAGAAATTAATTACTCTGAAAAAGTAGATTCATTAAAGATATTTTCTGGAAAAAACCGTGCTAAAATTCAGGGTATTGTAGATGCAGATCCTAAAATCACAGAGTTTAGAGTGTACTGGGAAAGCAAAAAAGATTCCGTTGTAGTACCTATTACCCGTTCCATAGGGGTAGATACGTTAGAAGTAATAATTTCAGACTTACCAGAAAACATTTACAATTTTGAAATACTCACTTTTGACGATCAGGGTAATAGCTCTGTTCCAGTATCTGCAACAGGAGAGGTATATGGAGACCGCTACCAAGCAACATTATTTAATAGACCTGTTATTGCAAATAATTTAATAGAAGACAGTTTGGTAATAAATTATGCTTCGATGGATCTTACTTCTGGTGTTTTAGGTACTCAAGTATCGTACACAAATACTAGTGATGAGATAAAAGAAATTTATGTTTCTATAGATAGTGCAGCGGTTACAATTCTTGATTTTAAATCATCTACAACCTATAAATACCGCACGCTATTTAAACCAGAAAAAACTGCAATTGATACATTTTATACCGCATATAGTAATTTAAAACCTATACCAAAGCCTCTACTTCTAAATGCGAGTTTACCTTTTGCAACAAGTGCGAGATCAGGCAGATGGGGGACTTTGTCAGACTGGATTACAAATGATAATGCTAAAACCCATGGAAATCCTGCTGTTGGAGGTTTTGATAACAATGGAGGTCGTGATGCAATGGGTTTAGAAAGCTGGGGTTCACCATTAATTAGAAATGGTAAAATTTATCAGGTGGTTGAGGTACAACCTGCTACATATACTCTAAACATTGACCTTTCTAATGGAAATAAACTGGCAGAAACAGGTACACGTGTTTACGCTGTGGTATCTAAAGGTGATGGATTGCCAGACATTGATGATATTATTACATCTACAGATGTTCTCGCTTACAAAAGAATATCAGCTACGGGTAATATAATTGTTGATTTTACTTCTGAAGAGAATAAGCCGGTTTCAGTAGGTATAGTTACAGATTTTACAGTAGATCAGAGTTATTGGAAAATTCTAAAACTCGATATCGTGGTTAAGTAAAAGGTCAATTTTTTTTATTAGTTAATGAAGAAATTCATTCCGCATATGTAGAACTATGCGGATGAATTTTTTTCAAGAAATTGCCTTTCACAACTTCTTACATTTAAGAAAACAATCTCTAGTTTTAAGTAGAAAATCCAATAAAAATAAGAGAAAAATATTGCACTACGTGAATGTTTATTTCCAACGAGATTGATTTTTTAGATAAGGGTGAGAATTTTTAGTAGTCTTAAATCAAACCTGTCTAGCTATTCGATAAAAACATGAAACGAATTCTCAACTATATATTTTTCTTTTTATTTAGTGTTGGCTGCTCTAGCGAAAAAGCTCTAAATGTTAATAACCTAATTAAAGAACCTGTAGATGAAACTGTCTTAGCAACATTTATTACAAACGAGCCGGAAAATTTAGCGCCATACTCGGTAACAACTAATAATGGTATGACATCTATAACAGATCGAGATATTCTTTTTGGTCTTACAGCTAACCCAGATTATGAAGGAGATATAACTAGAGCGGGTACAGTAAAAAGTCTAGGGGAGTTTGAAGTTAATCTTGCTAATCTACTAGAAGGTACTTTGTATTATGCCAGAGCGTATGCTAAAAAAGAAACGCACATTGCTTATGGAAATGAAATAAATTTCACAACAACATTTGCAGAATCTCCATTAATTAGTATTGGAGAAAAACAGATTTCTGGAGCTCACGATATTTTTATTTCAATTAATTTTGATCAAACCAGAGCTGCAGAATTTGAGGAAGTAGGCTTAGTTTATTCGCTTGATGAAAATCCAAGTCTTAAAGATAAAATTGTAAAAAGAGATGTTATCAACACTTCATTTACAGAGCGTATCTCAGATTTGAAAGAAAAAACATCCTATTTTATCAGACCCTTTGCAAGAACTAGCAAACGTATAGTTTATGGAGATGAAGTTGTAGTTAAAACGCTTACTAAAGGAAAATTCACCTATTTTTTTAATGGTTATGATACAGCTAATGAAAATCACATTCGCATTAAAGAAGCATTTGATACAGCTACAGATTACTACAATCGCTTTACCTCAATTGTAAAACACGTTGTTGTTAATTATTCACCCGGAACGCCAACGGCAGATGCAAACTTTGCAGGCACGATTAGAGTAGGTGCTAATGAAAGGTATCAACGTACAGGAACGGCTATGCACGAAATGGCCCATACAGTAGGTGTCGGGCAACACTGGAAATGGAATGACTTGATCGAATCAGGAGTCTATCAGGGTGTAGAAGCTAATGCAATACTACAGATAATGACAAACAATAATAATGCTACAGTAAGAGGTGATGAAATACATTTTTGGCCCTATGGTATAAATGGTGCTCATGAGGATAATGGTAACGATATGACCTACATCATACATGCTCTCCTTATTCAGGGAATGAAAAAAGATGGCTTACCCTCAAATTAATGATATCCAAGACACTAAATCCTGAATTGAATATGTACAAAACATCAAGTTTTACATATAAAATAAGTATTTTTAAACGTAGATTATACACTTAATTATATTTTCGATGAAAATGAATTTACTTAAGCTTAATGTTTTCAGTCTTTTAGGGTGTATTTTCATTTCGTGTAGTGTTCAGCAAAAAAATATAAATACTACAAAATCTCTAGTAGGAATGGGATGGTCTTCTAATTCGGTGAATACAGTAATTTTTCGACAGAATGCCGTGACAACACATAATAACACACAGTTTACAGCTTACTATGATGCTGATTCTTATCTCGTTGTAGCAAAGAGAACACTCCCTAATGGTGTCTGGTTGACATCAAAAACACAATATACCGGCAACACAACAGATGCTCATAATGCTATTAGTATAGCTGTTGATGGAGCGGGTTATTTGCATGTAAGTTGGGATCATCATGATAATGAACTACGCTATGCAAAAAGTAAAGTTCCTTTAAGTTTAGAGCTTAGTGACAAAATAAAAATGACTGGTATCAATGAGCAAAAAGTATCATATCCACAGTTTTATAATCTAACTAAAACAGGAGGATTATTGTTTATGTATCGCTCAGGCCAATCGGGTAGAGGTGTTTTAGTTTTAAATAAATACGATATTAAAACAAAGAAGTGGACGCAGCTTTATCAAAATCTTATAGATGGCGAAAATTATAGAAATGCCTATTGGCAAGCGTATGTAGATTTAGATGGGAACATACATCTATCTTGGGTATGGCGTGAGACATATGATGTGGCAACAAATCACGATATAGCATACGCAAAATCGACTGATGATGGTGTTACATGGCAAAAATCAACTGGTGAAAAATACCAGTTACCTATAACGCAATCAAGCGCAGAATATTCTTGGAAAATCCCACAAAATAGTAGTCTCATAAATCAAACAGCAATGACGACAGATAACCAAGGTAACCCTTATATCGCAAGTTACTGGAATGATGGTGGAAAAACACAATATCAAATAGTTTACTCGATTAATCAAACTTGGAAAAGAGAGAATACTGCATTTAGATCAACAGGATTTGAATTGGGCGGTGGCGGAACTAAAAAAATTCCGATTTCTAGACCTGAAATTTTTATTTCGAACGAGTCTGGAGAAAAGATTACCTATTTATTATTTAGAGATGCTTCTAGAGGTAACAAAATATCTTTAGCTTATAAAAACTTAGATAAAGAAAGTTCCTGGGAGATACGAGATCTAACCGAAAAAAGTGTGGGAGATTGGGAACCTAATTTTGATAAAGAACTCTTTAAGAAAACGGGAAAGGTGCACATTTTTGAACAAGAAGTTGTGCAGATAGATGGTGAAGGACTTAAAATAAGAAATGCAACACCAGTAGAAATTAATGAACTCAAAAAATTACCTTATAAAAGCCAATTGTAAAATTCCAATTATTTAACTAAATGAGAAATTTTTTTTTAAACCTCTTGAGTATAGTCTGCATTTTTAGTGGACTTGCTCAAAACCAGCATAACGAGTGGGAAGATCCTACAGTTTTAGATAGAAATAAAGAAGAAGGGCGTAGTGCTTTTATTTTGTACGAGAATGTAAAAAATGCTCAAACACATATTCCAGAGAAGTCTTCACTTTATAAAAGTTTAAATGGAACTTGGAAATTTAAACTGGCAAAAAATCCGGAGTCCTTTTCGCAAGACTTCTATAAAAACAATATAGATGATAGTAATTGGGATGCGATTAATGTACCATCTAATTGGGAGACTGAAGGTTTTGATATTCCTATTTACACCAATGTAGCCTACCCATTTCCTAAAAATGCACCATTTATAGATGGGGATTACAATCCTGTAGGAAGTTATCGTACCACATTTTCTTTACCTAAAGAATGGAATGATAAAGAAGTGATTTTAAGCTTTGGTTCAATTTCGGGATATGCGCGCATCTTTGTTAATGGTGCAGAAGTAGGAATGACAAAAGCTTCTAAAACACCTGCAGAGTTTAATATTACCAGTTATTTAGGTGTAGGAGAGAATTTACTAGCCGTACAAGTAACTCGCTGGCATGATGGGAGCTATCTAGAAGATCAGGACTTCTGGAGGTTGAGTGGTATAGAACGTACAGTTTTTCTACAGGCAATGCCAAAAACTACAATTTGGGATTACCGGGTTAACGGAGATCTCGATGAAAGTTATACGAACGGAAAGTTTTCTGCGGAGGTTACCATACGCTCATTCAACAAAAATAAAGTTGGGAATACAAGAGTACAGGTAGCTTTATTTGATGCCAATGGTGATTTAGTTTTAGCAGAGAAAAAAGCTACAGCAGCATCAAATTCAAAATTGTCATTTGCACTTTCAGTTCCTAAGGTAATGAAATGGAGCGCTGAAATACCTACATTATATACGTATTTAATTAGACTGGAAGATGAAAATGGACATACTATTGTAGCAACTTCGGGACGCATTGGTTTTAGAAAGGTAGAACTTAAAAATGCTCAACTTCTAGTTAATGGAAATGCCGTAACGGTACGTGGTGTCAATTTGCACGAGCATCATCCAGATAAAGGTCACGTACCAGATCTGGAGATGACGCGCAAAGATTTTGAATTGATGGCGCGCAACAATATTAATGCTGTGCGAATGAGTCACTATCCACATGGTCAGGAAGTGTATGATTTGGCAGATGAATTTGGATTTTACATAGTTGACGAAGCAAATATTGAGACACATGCGATGGGTGCAGAATGGCAGGGGAGAATAAATAAGTCTAAGCATCCTGCTTATTTAGAAGAATGGGCACCTGCACATTTAGATCGTATAAGGCGTATGTATGAGATGGATAAAAATCATACTTCTATTATTTTATGGTCTATGGGTAATGAATGCGGCAACGGTCCTGTTTTTTATGAAGCCTATGACTGGTTAAAAAAGACAGATACTTCACGTTTAGTAACGTTTGAACAGGCGGGTCAAAATCGCAATACAGATGTAGTTGCACCTATGTATCCAGGACTCAAAAGTATGACAGAATATGCAGAGCGTACAGATGTTACAAGACCTTACATAATGTGTGAGTACTCTCATGCAATGGGGAATAGTAGTGGAAACTTTAGAGAATACTGGGACATTATTGACAGTAGTCCACATATGCAAGGTGGATTTATATGGGATTGGGTAGATCAAGGTCTAAGAGCAAAAACAGACGATGGTCGTGAATTCTGGGCTTATGGTGGTGATCTGGGAGGTAAAGACCTACAGAATGATGAGAATTTTAATGCCAATGGGTTAGTTACTGCAGATCGTGTTGCACATCCTTCTTTAGCTGAGATTAAAAAAGTTTATCAGCCTATAGAATTCTCAATTATAGGGAAAACTCTAAATATTTCTAATGAACATCAATATATCAATCTCGATAAATTCAACTTTAAATGGAATTTATTAAAAGATGGTATTTCTATAGAAACAGGTGACTTTAGTATTTCAGCAGAACCCAATACACAAAATTCTGTAAAACTTGATTTACCGGAAATGGCACAAGGTGAATATTTCTTAGACGTTTACGCGTACACAAAAAATGCTTCAGCTTTAATTCCTGCAGGTTATGAAATTGCACGTGAGCAGTTTGATATGAATATCAATAGTTACTTTGCTCCTAAGAAAGATAGATCTTCTGAAAGTAAACTTGCATTTAAAACTGCGAATGGTACGCTACAATTCAATACTGAAAATACAACGGGCACTATTAACCTTAAAACGGGACACATTGAAAAATACCAACTTAAAAATGGTGATGTTGTAGTAAATGAATTTCCGCAGCCATATTTCTGGAGAGCACCAACGGATAATGATTTTGGTAATGGAATGCCAAAAAAATTACAAGCTTGGAAAACGGCCTCTAAAGATGCAAAATTAGTTAGTGCTCAGGTTGGCAAACTTACTCAGAAGGGTTTACCGGTCTCATTTACATATCAACTTGCAGGGGTTGATGTGCCTTATTTTACTACCTATTTAATAGATAATACTGGGGCGATAACAATTACGGCAAGTATGGATATGGCAGGTAAAAAATTACCAGAAATGCCACGTTTTGGAATGCGTATGATTGTAAATGGAGATTTTGATAATCTAAAGTATTACGGTAGAGGGCCATGGGAAAATTATTCTGACCGAAAAGAATCGGCATTTTTAGGTACCTATATAGATAAAGTAGAAAACCAATTCACTTGGACGTATATACGCCCGCAAGAATCAGGATATCATACAGACACTCGCTGGTTATCGCTCACTAATAGTTTAGGTAAAGGATTACATATTGAAGCTGCTCAACCTTTAGGCTTTAGTGCGCTTAATATTTCTACAGAAGATCTTGATCCGGGAATGAAGAAAAATCAAAAACACCCTACAGACTTAACGGTAGAAGATAAAGTTTTTCTTCATCTAGATTTAAAACAACGTGGTTTAGGAGGTCTTAACAGTTGGGGACAATACCCACTTGAGAAATATAGATTAGAAGAAGATAAGTATAGCTACAGCTATACGATAAAATTATTATAGCCCTAACGTGTCACAAAAAATTATTTTCACAACGTTAATTTATCTAATTCTGGCTCCGTCATTATGGAGCCAGATGCCGATTTCAGCATCAAGTCCAGATGGACAGATACAAGTTTGTATTGAGTTATTTGAAGCAAAACCGGTATACTCAATACAATTGAATGGAAAGCAATTTTTAGAGAGATCACCATTGGGTTTAAAAACTTCAATAGGAGACTTTGCTCAAGATTTAGCCTTTAAGAAATCAATTTCAAACTTGATTTCAGAATCGTATCAGCTTTCAAAATCAAAGGTTAGTCAAGTTGATTATCTGGCTAATGAACGTATTGTAAAATTCACAAATGCTAATGATGATACATTATCTATAATTTTTAGAATAAGTAATAATGACGTTGCTTTTTCATATAAAACCGTTGCTAAAGACCGCAATACAAAGGTTAAAATTTTAGCGGAAGCAACAGGATTTAATTTACCAGATGATGCTACTTCATTTATTACTCCACAGGCATTACCAATGTCTGGTTGGGAGCAAACTAAACCTTCTTATGAAGAAGAATATACATTCAATGAAGCATTAGGAACTCCTTCCCAATATGGTGTAGGATACACATTTCCGGCATTATTTAAAAATGCTGAAAAAGGTTGGATTTTAATATCTGAAACCGGAGTAGACGGGAGTTATCCTGGAGCACGCTTAGGAGAGTCTAATGCCGCCGGTCTATTTCCTTTGGTATTTCCTCAAGAAGGTGAGAATAATAGTATTGGCGAAACCTATGCGGCTATGGCCATGCCTGCTCAAACGCCTTGGCGCACAATAACTTTAGGCAGAAGCCTAAAACCAATTGTTGAATCAACTGTGGTTTTTGACCTTGTAGAACAAAAATATGCTCCTACCCAAGAATATAAAATGGGGAGAGCAACCTGGAGCTGGATTGTTTGGCAGGACAACAGTATTAATTATGAAGATCAGGTAGAGTATATAGATCTGGCAGCATCACTTAATTTTGAGTATGTACTTATTGATAACTGGTGGGATGCAACTATAGGACGTGATAAAATGGAAGATTTGGTTGCTTATGCGCAATCCAAAAATGTAGATGTTTTGTTGTGGTACAACTCAAATGGTTTTTGGAACAACGCACCTCAAACACCACAAGACCTTATGAATACGGCCTACAAACGTCAACAAGAAATGGCGTGGCTGCAAAAAATAGGAGTAAAAGGATTAAAGATTGATTTCTTTGGAGGCGATAAACAGGTTACGATGCAATTGTATGAAGATATTCTTACTGACGCTAATAATTATGGACTGGCAATAACTTTTCACGGGTGTACCTTACCCCGCGGTTGGGAAAAAATGTATCCCAATTTTGTTACCTCAGAAGCGGTACGTGCATCAGAAAATTTAATTTTCACACAAGATGCTTTAGATAAACACGCATATTATAGCACAATTTTGCCATTTACAAGAAATCCTGTAGCTGCAATGGATTTTGCACCTGTATTTCTCAATAAGCGACTTTCTAGGAATCAAAATGAAGGAACACTACGCAGTACTTCAGACGTTTTTGAGTTAGCTACAGCAGTTCTTTATTTTTCCCCTATTCAGCATTTTGGACTCACGCCAAATAACCTAAAAGAGCAACCTGAGTTTGTAATAGATTTCTTAAAAAATGTGCCTACGGTATGGGGTGAGACCGTTTATATAGGAGGTGAGCCGGGTGATTACGCAGCCATAGCAAGACGCAAAGGAGCTGTCTGGTATCTCGCAGTTACTAACGGAGAGAAAAAAGACAAAACCTTAGAACTCAATTTGCCGATGTTTAAAGGAACCAAAGCAACTTTAATTTATGATACTAAAGACCGTACAGCAGCAACAAAACCGATTACAATTAATAAAAACGGAACGTTTACAATAAAACTATATAGTGAAGGCGGGGCATTGCTTATTACTCAATAAACCTACTTCATCAAGTGTAAAAATGCGATTAGAATACATTTATGAATTTTAGAACTACTCAATTATTAGCACTAGCAGTACTACTTTTTACTAGTTGTAAAGAGGAAACGATCACACTTTTTACAGAAATGAGTGCAGAAGATACAGGTCTTGTTTT
>TARA_R110002051_G_scaffold206338_1_pt1 | contig 28850 bp, 25 predicted proteins | sample TARA_R110002051 | Tara Oceans TARA_R110002051 (sample SAMEA4397023) | marine metagenome | biome: Polar Biome; feature: [MES] marine water layer (ENVO:01000295) within the mesopelagic zone...; material: water (ENVO:00002006), including particulate matter (ENVO:01000060) such... | reverse complement strand
CAGGCTTATTTTGAGGTGTAAATTGATGGTTTTTTTCACCACCAACTTCATCATGATCAATAAACCATTTCCAAATAAAACCACCAGCAAACCAATTTTCTTTCCAAAACGTTTCAAATAAAGCTTGAGTAGTATTTGTTTGTGCGTCAAGGTTTACTTGATTCATGCTTCTATCGCTTACCCATGGTTTTCTTCCAGCAAAATCTACACTTCTATACCCAAATTCTGTAAACAAAATAGGCTTTTTATAACTTTCAGAAGTTGCTTTTATTTTAGGTTTATGGAATTCCCAACCCGCTAAACTTTCTTCTAAAGTAGGTGTTTTACTATCGCTTACCGGAAAATAGGCATCAATACCTATATAATCTAATTGGCTCCAAAAAGGTGTGCGTTTGTACTCGTCCCAATTAGCGGCATAGGTTAGTTTCCCTTTGTAAACCGACTTGATTTTTTTAATCAATGTGCTCCAATATGTTGGTCTGTTTTGAATAAATTTTTCAAGTTCAGTGCCGATACAAAAAATATCTGCTTTTAGCTCTTCGGCTAGTGCCGCATATTCCAAAATAAAACTAGAATATGAATTTTCTAAAGTGGTCCAATCGGTTTCATTTCCCATTTCAATAAGCCCTGTAAACTCGCCACGCCAAACCCAAATTTGTGGCTTTATCATTATTTTAATCTTCTTTTTTTGAAGTTCAATACTATACTGTTTGGCACCTTTTCTGGTTTCTCCAAACCATTGTCTATCTGTGTTATGCGTTATTTCTGGATGCTCTAGGTTTTTTATAAACCCAAAAGGCATAATTGCTGCATAGTTTGCATTAATATTGATAACGGCTTGTATATGGTTGTTATTTACAGCTTCCCTTGATGCTACAAAACTAACACCATTTATCTTTTCAGATTGACTTACGCAGGATTGGGTAAGTAGTAAAACAAAAATAATTAGAAGCTTATTTTTCATTAAAAGCAATTTTTAAAACTCCTAATTTACTATTAATCATTAAAATAACGCTCTCAAACCCATATTAAATGTTTGTCCTAACCCAGTATCGTTTCCACGCACAAAGTTTGTATAAAGAGTTTCTATATTTAAAACATCGGTTAATTGGTATTTTGCGCCACCACCCAAAGCGGTAAAATCTTGGGAAAAATTATTGCCAGCATCAATTAACTGCGAATGCTGTACTAAGCCCAAAATAGTAAATTTAGAACTAGGGAAATAACTTAAAAACACGCCCGGTGTTAACCGAAAGCTGTTGTTTGTAAAACTTCCTTCAGTTTGAATACCATTAGTATCCCTTGCTAATTTTTTACCAAAATTATATTCGGTGTTTAACTCCGAAAACAATTGCCAATTACCTCCTGAAAAACTATAATCGTAAAAAAATCGATTTTGAAAAATAAACCCTTTTTGATCTAAAAACACGCCGTCTTCCACTTCATTATCAACCAAAGGAATATGAAAAGCCGTTTGAATAGTGAAATTACCAACGCCTTTTATGGGGTTAAATTTTATTGCTGGTGCAAATGATGTAAAACCCGAGCGTGCTGTTCCAGTTTCGCCATCAAATTTAAACACATCTAAAGCATCTCTACCTCCATTAACATTAGATCGAAACTCTAATAATAAACCAACATTAAGTCTACTAGACTCTGAAACACCTGTAAAAACATCAACCGTGGATGTGAAAAATGTATTTCTGGGTATGTTTCGTTCATCGCCATTAGGCCCAAATAAATCTTTAGTTTCAGTATATAAATTATTGAACCATTTAATATCCCATTGCCCTTGTTTTAATAATTTTGAAGGCGTGTAAGTCTGAATGACACTACCTTGGTTTTTGTCATCTTCTTCTTGGGAAAAGGCATTAAAACTAAACGTTAATAGGACAACTATTAATACTATTTTTTTCATGTTTGGTTGTTTTGATTTGTTAGTGTTTATTGCGCGTTAATAGCCCAATTGTAAGGGAAGTAACTTAGCTTGAAATGATTTGGTATTTTTTCTGTTCTATATTGGTTAATAAAATCAATTTCACTTTTGCCATTCACGGTAAAATCATCTTTGTACCATTCCATTATTTGTGAAGCTTCAATGCGTTTTTTCTTAGTATTTACTTTCAAAAAACTACCATTTATAGCTAGTTTTGTTTGCTCTTCCAATTGTGCATTTAAAGTTTTTGGGAAATACGCTTCACTTATTAAAGGTGGGCAACCCAATGCGCCACAAACAAGTACAAAATGAAAGCGGGCATCGTTAAATTGTGCTCTTAAAAGTTTGTGCTCAATATCATTTAAAGTGATTTGTTTACCAGCCAATTCATAAGTGGTTTTATCAAAAAAACCGTTATTATCTAATGGTGATTTTGTTGGGTAATTATCTATAATGCCTTTTATAACAGATAAATTATAAGCGTTAATCCAAAAGGCTTGATACGCTTTGGCATCATCTTTTGAAACTGAAACTTTTGCAGCCATTTTTAAAAGCTTGTTGAGCGATTTTGGATTTGAATAAATATTTGAATATGCTACTTTTCCATTAAAAACGTTAGCTTTGAAAAACAAATCGGTTTCATTAAAGAAGGTTTTCAAATCCTGTGAAAAACCATTAAGACTTATTAATGCAATCACTATAATAATGATATATTTTTTCATTCTTTATAAATTTATAATGCAAAGTAACTACAACTCTGTCGCTTTAAATGTTAGCTTACTTACAAAAACCAAAAGATATTCGAGCGTTTACAAAAAAACCTTTTCCTTACATCCAAAATTCAATTTATAGCAATTCTAAATTACCCCTTTAAGTTAAGTTTTTATCTTTAACTTCGACCTAATACAACATAACAATCAAACATGGAACATATAGTCATTATTGGAAACGGCATTTCAGGAGTAACAGCAGCTCGCCATATTAGAAAAGGTTCTGATAAAAAAATAACCATCATTTCTGCTGAAACTGATTATTTCTTCTCACGTACTGCGCTTATGTACGTATACATGGGGCATCTAACATTCCAGCACACCCAACCTTATGAGGATTGGTTTTGGAAGAAAAATAGGATTGAACTCAAAAAAGGTTTTGTAAAGTCTGTTGAAACCAAAAGTAAAACACTTCATTTTGCTGATAAAGATTCATTAAAATATGATAAACTCATTATAGCAACAGGCAGTAAGCCTAATAAATTTGGGTGGCCAGGGCAAGATTTAGATGGTGTTATGGGCATGTACCATAAACAAGATTTGGATAATTTAGAAAAATATGCACCCAATAATAAAGTATGCAAACGCGCTGTGATTGTTGGTGGCGGACTTATAGGTATTGAATTCACCGAAATGCTAAACAGCAGAAACATTCCTGTTACTTTTTTAGTAAGAGAAGATAGTTTTTGGAATGGTGTTTTACCAGAAGGTGAAAGCGAAATGATAAACCGACACATAAAAAACCATCATATTGATTTGCGTTTAGGTGTTAATTTAAAGGAAATTAAAGCTAATGAAAATGGTAAAGTAGAGTCTGTAATTATTGAAGAAACAGGAGAAGAAATTGCTTGTAACGTAGTTGGACTAACCGCAGGCGTATCGCCCAATATAGATTTTTTAAAAGATTCTGATATTGAAATTGGACGTGGCGTAAAAGTAAATCGGTATTTTGAAACCAATATTACCGATGTATATGCCATTGGCGATTGTGCGGAACAACATGAAGGCATAGGCCAACGCCAACCTATTGAAGCTGTTTGGTACACAGGACGTATGATGGGTGAAACTTTAGCTCAAACCATTTGCGGAAATAAAATGCAATACAAACCCGGACATTGGTTTAACTCTGCCAAATTTTTAGATATAGAATATCAAACCTATGGTTGGGTGTTTCCGGAACCAAGAGAAAATGAGGGACATTTTCATTGGAAACACGAAGGTGACACAAAATGTATTACCGTTTGTTATGATAAAACCAACAATCAGTTTTTAGGCATCAACACATTTGGTATTAGAATGCGCCACGAAGTTTTTGACCAATGGTTAACCGAAAAACGCGATGTAGATTATGTCATGCAAAACCTAGTCAACGCTAATTTTGATCCGGAATTTTACACCCATTTTGAAAAGGACATTTTAAAAGCTTACAACCACCAACTTCAAATAGTATAATTATGGGCAATAAACTAAATCGAAGTATGTCTTTAGCAAAACCTGATGCTCAAGACCTTTCAAAAAAACAAAAGTTGGCAGTTGGCTTAGGTGTTACAGGGCTATTTATTTTAGTACTTGCGTTAGTCAACGTAAACTTTCCAAATAAAGCTTTGTTCTTAACAGCATCATTGCTCTTAATTACTTTTGGTACAATCATTTTTGCAAATGACGCTTATTTAAACAAATTAGACGGCATTAAAAATGACGGTGTTTGGTTTAAACCTATTTCATCTCGTGCCACTTTAGGATGGATAACGGGCATTATTCTAACTCTTTTCTATATAGTGCTTTATTTTTATGAAGGACTTTTGGGTGCAGGAACCAAAGGTGCTGAAAACACAGGTTTGATTGCTTTATTTGATCCATTAAGTCAACTTATAAGCGGAAGGCCAGCAAGCCAGTGGTTTGTTTATGGTACACTTTACACAGTAGCTATTTTAGTGTTTGGTTATAAATTTATTTTAAAATACAGACATAACCGTTATGAGCAAATAAGAACCATTTCAGTGATGTTTTTTCAATTGGCATTTGCCTTTTTAATTCCAGAATTTATGTATGTTATGAATTCTGATTTACCCTACTACGATTTAAAAAGCATATGGCCTCTTAACTATTATAATTTTGAACAATACCGTGTTAACGCCTTTATAAATGGCGGAACAATTGGTATGGCTATGTTAGTTTTCGGTATATTATCCGTTTTTGTAATAACGCCCATTTTAACTTTTAAGTTTGGTAAGCGTTGGTATTGCTCATGGGTTTGCGGTTGTGGTGGTTTGGCAGAAACTGCGGGAGATCCTTTCAGGCATTTAAGCGATAAAAGTCAGTTTGCATGGAAAGTTGAGCGTTGGGTGGTACACAGTGTTCTAGTATTTGTTGTCCTCATGACGACTGCCGTTATTTACACCTATTTAGGCTATGATGCTAATAAATATTGGTTAACAAGAGAGGTTTTTCTTGTCATTGTTGCTGGTATTTTAACATTGGTTTTTGTGCTAACAATGCTATTTAAACGAAAGGAATTAGCTAAAGATGCCAAATACGGTGCTATTGGTTATTTTATTATTATAGCGGTTTTAATTGGTATACATGTATTTAGTTCACAAACCAAACTATTCATTTTTAAAGCGGAAACTTTAAGGGTCATTTATGGTTTTTTAATTGGCGCTATATTTTCAGGCGTTATAGGTACAGGCTTCTACCCTATTTTTGGAAATCGGGTTTGGTGCCGATTTGGTTGTCCTTTCGCAGCAATTTTAGGTTTTCAACAGCGTTTATTTTCAAAATTTAGAATTACCACTAATGGCGGACAATGTATTTCCTGTGGAAATTGTTCTACCTACTGCGATATGGGAATTGATGTTCGTGCCTATGCCCAAAAAGGCGAAAATATTGTGCGCTCCAGCTGTGTGGGTTGTGGTATCTGCAGCGCAGTTTGCCCAAGAGGCGTTTTAAAATTAGAGAATGATAGTATGGATGGACGCATCAACGCCAATGAAATTTTATTGGGAAATGATGTAGATTTAATGGATTTGGTGAATAAAAACTAGTATGCAGTTTTCAGTCGCAGTTATCAGTTATCCAAAGAAAATATTAGTGAATTCGTGGCAAACAAAACGTGAAATGAAACATGCACTACTTATCCTATTAATTTTAATCTCACCAAACGCTTTCGCGGAAAGGAAATACCAAAAAACTCACTACAAAAACGAAACTATAAAGGTAGAAGGCTGGCTTGACAACAATAAGAAAATAGCGTATTGGGAATTCTATTATAAAAACGGAACCATTGAAAAAGAAGGTCATTTTTTAAATAATAAACCTATAAATTATTGGTATTTTTACACCGTAAATGGGGTAAAGAAAACGGAAGGCCATCTTGTAAACGGACAAAAAACAAATTGGTGGTAATTTTATGATGCCATGGAAAAAGTAAATCATAAATGTCAACTAAAAACAATCAGAAAAACGGCTATTGCCTTATTATGTACAAAAATGAAAAATTAGTGTCTGCTGCTAAATATAAATCAGGAAAAAAAATTAAAACTTGGAAGAGTTTTTAAAGCCTTCAAAAAAGAAAATAATTTATTAGACCTTCAATGACGAAAATAAAAGTCATCATTCCTGCTTACAATGAAGCAGGTTCCATTGGGCAAGTCATTAACGCTATTCCCAAACATGTTGAAGAGGTTATTGTAGTTAGCAATAATTCAACGGATGATACTGAAATCAATGCCAAAAAAGCTGGCGCAACCGTTTTAACCGAAAGCAATAAAGGCTATGGCTACGCCTGTTTAAAGGGCATGCAGTACATTGTAAACCAAAACGAAAAACCAGATATTATTGTATTTTTAGATGGCGATTACAGCGATTATCCTGAAGAGCTAACAAAAATTGTTGCTCCAATAATTGAAGATGATATCGATTTTGTAATTGGCGCTCGTGTTAAAAAACTTAGGGAAGACGGTTCTATGACAACGCCACAAATTTTTGGCAATTGGCTAGCCACTAATCTTATGCGATTATTTTTTAGTGCAAAATTTACAGATTTGGGTCCTTTTAGAGCTATAAAATATGATACGTTATTAGCACTTAATATGGAAGATAAAACCTATGGTTGGACCGTAGAAATGCAACTTAAAGCCATTAAACAAAAACTTACATATACCGAAGTACCAGTAAATTACCGAAACAGAATTGGCGTTTCAAAGGTGTCTGGCACGTTAAAAGGTGCTATATTTGCAGGCGTAAAAATCTTGGGTTGGATTTTTAAATACAGTATTAAAAAATGATTTTAGAAACCATAGTTATAGTAATATACACCGTTGCGCTTTTAATGATATTTGCTTACGCATTGGCGCAACTAAATCTGCTATTTAATTATCTAACTTCAAAAAAGAATAAGGATAATTGCGAAACATTTGATTTTTCAAATCCTAACGACATTCCATACGTCACTATACAACTTCCTGTTTACAATGAAATGTATGTTATGGAGCGTTTACTGGATAACATTGCTAAAATTGATTATCCAAAAGATAAATTAGAGATTCAAGTTTTGGATGATTCTACGGATGAAACCATTGAAACTACCCGCCAGCATATCAAAAAAATCCAAGCTACAGGTTTAGATATTCAACACATCACTCGAACCAATAGAACAGGCTTTAAAGCAGGTGCACTTAAAGAAGGATTGAAAATTGCAAAAGGCGAATACATTGCTATTTTCGATTCGGATTTCCTACCCGAAGAAGATTGGTTAAAACGCACCGTTCCTTATTTTAAAAATCCTAAAATTGGAGTGGTACAAACCCGTTGGGGGCATATTAACCGAAACTACTCCATACTCACAAAAATTCAAGCCTTTGCACTCGATGTGCATTTTACACTCGAACAAGTGGGCCGAAACAGCAAAGGGCATTTTATAAATTTTAATGGCACCGCCGGTGTATGGCGTAAAGACTGTATTATAGACGCTGGAAATTGGGAAGGCGACACCCTAACCGAAGATCTGGATTTAAGCTACCGGGCCCAATTAAAAAACTGGAAATTCAAATATTTAGAAGATGTTGAAACTCCTGCAGAACTTCCCGTAGTTATAAGTGCAGCACGTTCACAACAATTTAGATGGAACAAAGGCGGTGCCGAAAATTTTAAAAAAATGCTTTGGCGCGTTTTAAAAAATCAAAATATTTCAGCAAAAACAAAAGTACACGGGTTATTGCATTTACTAAATAGCACCATGTTTTTAAACATCTTAATCGTAGCTGTTTTAAGTATCCCCATGCTTTACATCAAAAACGAATACGCCCATTTAAAATCGTATTTTGTAGTTATGAGCTTTTTTATAATAAGCACACTTATATTTTTTATTTGCTATTGGTTTATGTACAAAAACATATACGGCGGCGGTATAAAAAACTTCGTCAATTATATAGGCATGTTTTTTGTATTTTTCTCAATAGCCATGGGCTTTTCACTACATAACACCATAGCTGTTTTAGAAGGGCATTTAGGTAAAAAAAGCGAATTTGTACGTACACCAAAATTCAATATGAGTAAATTCAAGGACAACCTAAAAAAGAATAAATACATCAAAAAAACAGTATCCGTACACGTCATTTTCGAAGGTTTATTAATGCTCTATTTCGCCTTTGGCATGTATAGCGCCTTTATTGTGGGCGACCAGGGTGGCGATTTCGGACTCTTTCCCTTCCACCTGATGCTATTTTTAGGCTTTGGTTTTGTGTTTTTTAAGTCGTTAAGGTCTAAGGTTTAAATTATTTGGGTCTTATGAAAAAGGAGTTCGTTTAACGTTTATATGAGCTGTGGCGTGTTTCGGCAAAAACTATGGTGAGCATTTAAAATGTCCGATTTAAATTCTATTATTTTTTAATAAATCGCTTTGTAAACCATTTGCCACCTATTTCTGCTTGAAGAAAATAAAGCCCAAGACGAAAAAGTTCGAGAGAAAATCGGATACGTTTTAGACTTGGTTCGTTTTGAAAGGCAAGTCCCGAAAAAATTCTTTAAATATCTCGAAAACACAGACGGAATTTATGAAGTGCGTGTGATTACGACTTTTAAGAGCATAAGGATTTTGTGCTTTTTCGATGATGGAAATTTAGTTGTACTCACAAATTGCTTTGTAAAGAAAACTCAAAAAAACACCGGGAAAGGAAATCAAACTTGTAGAGAAACTAAAAAAAAATATTTAAAAGACAAAAATAACTGATATGAAAAATGTAACTGATTTTGAGGACATCCTCATTGGAACATACGGAAAAAAAGGAACTGAAAAGCGTGATAAATATGATGCTGACTCTCTTGCTTTTCGGTTGGGTGTCATGCTAAAGGAAGCTCGTAAAGAAGCAAACCTAACTCAAGAAGAACTTGCGGAAAGAACTGGAACGAAAAAAAGCTACATATCTCGAATTGAACGCGGATTAAGCGATATTCAAGTTTCAACTTACTACAAGCTGATTGAATTAGGACTTGGCAAACATCTGAATATTGAAATAGCCTAACGTGAAAAGTACTTTGGGCAACAATGTACCCTATAAAACATAGCTATTATAAGCTTTCCGAGAGGTATTTGCCTGTTTAGTAAGACCACCAAATTTTTACAAAGTCAAATAAGAAATTCCAGTAAAATCACTATATTTCATAACCTATGGCAATCCAATCCAATCTCCCTAGTTTGTAATGTTTTTATTGAAATAACACTCAAAAACACACGGCATTTTTTAACATTATCAGTATCTTTATATCTGTATTTTCAAGCCAAAAATGACGAACTACAAACCAAAAAACCGACTAGCGCCTAAAGCATATATTGATGGCATTTTAAAAGGCGACCGTGTGATTCTTTCAAGGGCCATTACCATAATAGAAAGTAATTTAGAAAGTGACAAAATACTGGCCAAAGAAATAATTCAAGCCATATTACCCGCTTCAGGCAAATCTATCAGAATTGGTGTTACAGGGGTTCCCGGGGTTGGTAAAAGTACCTTTATTGAAGCTTTTGGTATGCACCTTATCAAACAAGGAAGTAAAGTTGCCATTTTATCAATAGACCCAAGTAGCCAACGCTCCAAAGGAAGTATTCTAGGTGACAAAACACGTATGGAAGCCTTGGGACAGATGGACGATGCTTATATTAGGCCATCAGCTTCCGGCGATACGCTTGGTGGGGTTGCTAACAAAACCGGAGAAACTATGTTGCTTTGCGAAGCGGCAGGTTATGATGTGATTTTAATTGAAACAGTGGGTGTTGGGCAATCTGAAACGGCAGTTCATGGTATGACTGATTTCTTTTTACTGTTGATGTTAGCTGGTGCTGGTGATGAATTACAAGGCATTAAAAAAGGCATTATGGAAATGGCCGATATGGTGGTTATTAATAAAGCGGATGGCGATAATATACGCATGAGCGAGATGGCCAAAAGGCAGTATCAAAATGCACTTCATATTTTCCCGCAATCAGAGTCAGGGTGGACACCCGTGGTCAGTACCGCCTCTTCTACTAAAAACATAGGAATTGATAACGTTTGGGATACCATTTTAGAATTTAAAAAACTGGTTGATAAAAACGATTACTTCAATGAAAACAGAACCCGTCAACAAATACAATGGATGTATAATAATATTGATGAAGAACTAAAGCACATGTTTTATGGTTCCAAAAATATTAGTAGCAAGCTTTCCACTTTAGAAAAGGATATTATTGCTTCTAAAATATCACCTGTAAAAGCCGCCCAACAGATTATTGTCGTTTTTAAAAAAACGTTTTGATACTCTGTTTTATTCCTTCTTTTCAATTGAAATAAATTATATAAAGGTGGGTTCTTGCCTTCGCAGGAATGAATAAAACCATGATTAGACATTTTAAAAAAAACCTAAGTACATGACAAAAATTGAAAAATAAATGTTATATAATTAATTGTCAGATGTTTAATAATCTCAGATATTCCAGACCTGTCAGGTTTTAAAAACCTGACAGGTGTCAATTTCAGCAGGATTAGTGCAGTTTACAGAAAGTCAATCTAATTTTTTGTCATGTACTGAAAAAAAGCATTGTATTGTAATATTACAATATAGGGCTTCATAATTGAGCAGTCATTCTATTATTCTTGTTCTAAATATTTTTTCATGATACTAATCGCTGCTTCAGAAATTACAGTACCTGGACCAAAGATTCCAACTACTTTTCTTTCTAACAAATAGTCATAATCTTGCTCTGGGATAACACCACCAGCAAAAACCATAATATCTGGTCGTCCCAGTTCTTCTAGAGTATTTATTAAATTAGGAATCAATGTTTTATGCCCCGCGGCTAAACTGGATGCGCCTACAAAATGAACATCATTTTCAATAGCCTGTTTTGCAACTTCTTCCGGCGTTTGAAATAATGACCCCATATCAACATCAAATCCTAAATCTGCAAAACTGGATGCTACCACTTTAGCGCCTCTATCGTGTCCATCTTGTCCCATTTTTGCAATCATTACTCGAGGCCTTCGTCCTTCAACTTTTGCAAAAGTATCTGCTAATTGTTGCGCTTTGGCAAACATACTGTCGTTTTTAACTTCTTTACTATACACGCCACTTATTAATTTAGTATCTGCTTTATGTCTTCCAAAATGGACTTCTAAAGCATCCGATATTTCACCTAAAGTAGCAAAATTTTCAGCGGCTTCAACAGCCAATTCCAATAAATTACCTTTTCCTGTTTCAGCACATTTAGATAATGCAGCCAAATTAGAATCTACTACCGCTTGGTTTCTTTCAGCTTTCATTTTATTCAATCGGGCTATTTGAGAATCTCTTACAGCTGTATTATCAACTTCCAATATTTCAATATTTGACTTTTCTTTGGTTCTGTATTTATTTACCCCAACCAATATATCTTGTCCAGAATCTAACCGTGCTTGTTTACGTGCCGAAGCTTCTTCAATACGCATTTTTGGAACCCCAGTTTCAATAGCTTTTGCCATACCACCTAATTCCTCAACTTCCTCAATAAGCTCCCATGCTTTTTTGGCAATTTCCTGTGTTAAATATTCCACATAATAAGAGCCTGCCCATGGGTCTACAGCTTTGGTTATTTGCGTTTCATCTTGAATATAAATTTGTGTGTTTCTTGCAATTCTAGCGGAAAAATCGGTTGGTAACGCAATCGCTTCATCCAAAGCATTGGTATGTAAAGATTGTGTGCCACCAAGTCCAGCTGCCATGGCTTCCACACAGGTTCTTGCCACGTTATTAAAGGGGTCTTGCTCACTCAAACTCCAACCAGAGGTTTGACTGTGGGTTCTCAACGCCATAGATTTTGGGTTTTGAGGATTGAATTGTTTGATGATTTTTGCCCACAACATACGCGCCGCACGCATTTTGGCAATTTCCATAAAATGGTTCATACCTACCGCCCAAAAAAAGGATAATCTTGGTGCAAATTCATCAATTTTCAATCCAGATTTTAATCCTGTTCTGATGTATTCCATTCCATCGGCTAAAGTGTAAGCCAACTCAATATCGGCGGTGGCACCAGCTTCTTGCATGTGGTAGCCACTGATAGAAATAGAATTGAATTTTGGCATGTATTTGGTGGTATATTCAAAAATATCACCAATAATTTTCATGGATGGTAATGGTGGATAGATATACGTGTTTCGCACCATAAATTCCTTTAAAATATCATTTTGAATGGTTCCGCTTAAGTGATTTAAAGCAACACCTTGTTTTTTTGCAGCTGCAATATAAAATGCCATAATGGGCAATACGGCACCGTTCATGGTCATAGAAACCGACATTTTATCTAAAGGAATTTGGTCGAATAAAATCTCCATATCCAAAATAGAATCAATAGCAACTCCCGCTTTACCAACATCGCCAGTAACACGTGGATGGTCCGAATCGTAGCCACGATGGGTTGCTAAATCGAACGCTACGGAGAGTCCTTTTTGTCCAGCAGCAAGGTTTCTTCTATAAAACGCATTAGACTCTTCGGCTGTTGAAAACCCAGCATATTGACGAATGGTCCAAGGTCTGGTAACATACATAGTGCTGTATGGCCCTCTTGTAAAAGGTGGCAATCCCGCAGCAAATTGTAAATGTTCCGCTTGTTCAATATCGTGTTTTGAAAAATGTTTTTTTACAGGAATCCCTTCCGGGGTGTTCCAAACGTCTTCGTTATCTGCACGCTTTCTTGTCTCTTGTTTACTAACTGTATTTAAAGTTAGATTTGAAAAATCCCGTCTCATACTTCTAAAGGTTTAATGTTTTTCTGAACTTTTTTCTGAACACTCGAAATGACTTGAACGACATCCGATTTTAAATGAATACAACCATCTAAACCTGCTTGGGTTAAGGCATCCATAATATCTACAGGGTTCCCTGCCAATAGAAGCACTTTATCAGTATTAATTGCCCTAAAAGTTTCTACAAACGTTAAAGCGCTTTCCTCGTAATCTTGGTCTGAACTGCAAATAATTACCACATCAGAATCTGATGCAGCACTCGTTTCAGCCGCTTGTTTTGCAGTGTCGTAGCTTTTTTCCTGCCATACTTCAAAACCTGAAACACCAATAAAATCATACGAAAAGGCAGCTCTTGCTTTACGCATAGTTAAATGCCCAAAACTTGTAAGTTCTACAATGGGTCGTTTATTTGCTGACTCAACCAATTGCTCAGTCACTTTTCTTATAGCCTCAATTTCCAAGGATGCTCTTCTTGGTGTCAATAATTTAGTATTGGAATTTTTTCTTTCGGAAAGTACTTTTGAAGGCACCGTTTCCATAAGATTGGGGTATTTGTTCACACCAACCATTGGCAGTCTTCTTTGGCTTATTAATTTTATTTTTTCTTGACGAATTTCTGCAATTTGTTGTTGGATTAATTCACTTTCAAATGCTAGGTAAAACCCACCTTTTTCTTCAATAGCCTTAAAAAGTTCTAAAGCTTTCTCTGCAATTTTAGTGCTTACTTCTTCTATATAATAAGAGCCATCAACCGGATTTGCTACTTTACCAAAATAAGATTCTTCTTTTAAAATGGTCGTAATGTTTCCTGCAATTCTACTTGAAAAATCAGATGCTTTATTAAATTCTTTATCATAAGCATCAATTAAAACCCCATCAACATTACCTAAAATAGCAGACATTGCCTCGGTAGTTGCTCGTAATAAATTGGTATGCGCATCTGTAACCGACTTGCTCCAAACAGATGTTTTTGCTGTTAAAGCATGATTGAAATTTGACACGCCATATTGTTTAGCTATTTCATTTAATAAACTATTAAAGGCTCTAAACTTACCCATTTCAACAAAATATTCCGACCCAATTGCTAATTGAAAATGTAAATTATTAAAAATGGTTTCAATATTAATGTTTCTATCTAAACATTGTTCTATAACATATACCAAAGAGTTTAACGTATAGGCTACTTCTTGGACTTGATTAGAACCTGCATCTAAATAATTGGTTCCTGAAATGGTAATAGTCTTAAAATTTGGATACCCTTCACCTAATTTCACAAGGTTATTTAAAACATCAAATTGTGCTGTATCAATAGTTCCTTCTGTAACATATTGAGTTATCAATCTTAAATCAAAATAGCCTTTTAGATTTTTAGTCTCAGTAAGATTCCGCTCAGCAAATTCAAAAAACGCTCTTGCAAAACGAGTGTCGGTATTATTCAAAACAAACGATACGGCAACTTCATTTAAATCAATATTACCTAAAAGTTTATCTACCGATACATTTTGCCCAATATTAAAAAGAAGTCCGTTAATACCTTCCTCAAGTGCTTTTAAGGCTTTGTTATTACCGCTTTCAGCAGACTCAACCGTGATTTTTCTGTAGTTGATTAATACTTGTGAATTTTCACCCGTATTAGTAATGTATTCTATTTCGCTTTCTGTGTTATAAAAAGGTTGAATATTGATTTTACTTAAATTTTTCCAAACAAGTTTTTTATCAAAATCGGCACCTTTTAAATCAACATTTACCCGTTCCAACCATTGTTCCTTTGAAACGGGACCAAATTCTGAAAAAAGTGTTTTATTTTTAGTACTCATACTATATATGTTTTTTCAAATTTAAAAATTAAATCATGACACTATTAGTCCCAAAACGTTCAAAAATAGCTTTATCCAATTCTTCTCTGTGATCGGGATGTGCAACATCTCTTAATGCTTCCGCTCTTTGTTTTAGTGTTTTACCAAATAATTCAGCAATACCATATTCTGTAGCTACAAATCTAGCATGTGCTCTTGTAGTTACTACACCGGCTCCAGGTTTTAAGGCAGGAACAATTTTAGACACGCCTTTTAAGGTCGTTGATGTTATGGCAATAATTGGTTTTCCTCCTTTTGATAAAGCAGCACCACGCATAAAATCCATTTGACCTCCCACGCCGGAGAACATTCTAGTTCCAATAGAATCTGCGCAAACTTGACCTGTAAAGTCAATCTCTATAGCAGAGTTAATAGCTGTTACCTTTGGGTTCTGACGAATAATAGCTGTGTCATTTACATAAGCTATATCATTCATTTCTATTTCAGGATTATCATCCATAAAATCATATAAACGTCTTGTTCCCATAGCAAAACCAGAAATAATTTTATATGGATTCACCTTTTTCTGCGACCCATTAACTACTCCTTTCTCTACCAAATCTACAATTCCTTCAGAGAACATTTCTGTATGGACTCCTAAATTTTTGTGATTTGTTAAAAATGTTAATACGGCATTGGGAATACCGCCAATACCCATTTGAAGCGTTGCTCCGTCCTCAATAATTTCCGCAATATTTTTTCCAATGGCATTTTCTTGTTCTGATGGGGATACAAATTTCATTTCATGAATGTCTTCATCCACTAAAACACAGGCATCAAACTTATTTAAATGAACCAATGCATCACCAAAAGTACGAGGCATTTTAGGGTTTATTTGGGCAATTACTTTTTTACTATTTTCAATGGCCGATATTACAATATCTACTGAAACTCCTAAAGAACAAAATCCGTGTTTATCTGGTGGCGACACATTAACCAAAACCACATCTAAATCCATGTGTTTTTCACGGAATAAACTTGGAATATCACTTAAAAAAATAGGAATATAATCAACCGTATTACCTACCATCTTTCTTACATTTCCACCAATAAAGAAAGCACTAGTATGGAAACTTTCTCTTAATTCTGGATTTGTGTATCCACATTCTCCTTCTGTATGCAAATGGCAAATCTCAACTTTTCTAAGCTCAGGTGCACGTGCTACCATAGCTTTAATTAATGTTTGCGGTGTTGCTGAACCACCTTGAATTAATACTCTATTGCCAGATTTTATTAGTTTTACAGCCTCAGGGGCCGACATTACATTTGGAATTTTCATTTTAAAAAAATATTTAAATTGTACCTGTTTTTTTTGTTTAATTATTAAAGCATTTCTATCCTAAGAAACTTAGTATTATACCCGCTGCAATTGCAGAACCTATAACGCCTGCAACATTTGGCGCCATGGCATGCATTAATAAGTAGTTTTGAGGATCGGCTTTAAGACCTTCAGCATGCACTACCCTTGCACTATCTGGAACAGCAGAAACACCAGAGGCTCCAATAAGCGGATTTAATTTATCGTTACCTTTTAGAAATAAATTCATAAATTTTGCAAAAAGCAATCCGCCCATGGTTGCTATAACAAATGATATGGCTCCCAGCCCAAATATCATCATAGAATCTTTAGTGATAAAGATATCTGCTTGGGTTGATGCTCCTACAGTTACCCCTAAAAGAATGGTAACTATATCAATCAATTTAGTACGTGCTGTATCAGCAAGACGTTCTGTTCTACCAGACTCCTTCAATAAGTTCCCAAAGAATAACATCCCTAAAAGTGGTAACGCACTAGGTGATATAAAAGTTGTTAGCAACAAAGCCACAACGGGGAAAATCATTTTCTCTTTTTGTGAAACCGCTCTAGGAGGTTTCATTCTTATCAATCGCTCTTTTTTTGAAGTAAATAATCTCATGATTGGCGGTTGAATAACGGGTACTAAAGCCATATAAGAATAAGCTGCAATAGCAATGGGTCCAATCAAATTTTTAACGGTGGTCCCATCAGCCAATACATTAACACCATTGGCTAATTTAGATGAAAGGAAAATAGCTGTTGGCCCATCCGCACCGCCAATAATACCAATAGCTCCAGCCTCTGGGAGGCTAAACCCTAAATATAAAGCTCCTAAAAACGTAGCAAAAACACCTATTTGAGCTGCTGCGCCTAAAAGCATTAATTTAGGATTAGCTATAAGTGATGAGAAATCGGTCATTGCCCCAATTCCTAAAAAAATGAGGGGTGGATAAACCCCTTTTACAACCCCAAAGTACAGGTAGTTCAATACCGATCCTGTTTCGTAAATACCCGTTTGATTGCCTGCAACAAATGGAATATTACCGAGTATCACACCCGTTCCAATAGGAATCAGCAAAAGTGGTTCATAATCAAATTTAATCCCAAGATATATAAATAATATCCCGATAAAAATCATGATTAAATTCCCTGCTTCTGCATTTGCAAAACCTGTATATTCATAAAAATGTTCAATACCGCTTAATGCCTCTCCAATAAAGCTTTTACCTTTTGTTCCTGTTGTTTGTTCAACTACAGAAGTTGTGGAAGTATTTGCTGAATTTGTATTGAATCCAAGAGCGGGTCTTATAAAAATCAATAGCGATAACACGCCAAATATTACTATTACTTTTTTCATTTTTTTCAATTTAGTCATCAAGAAAGAATGAAAATAAAGTGGTATTTCTTATCCACCCCTCTTCTATCTATAATGACATTACCAACATTTATTCTAATTCTATCATGACTTCACTTTGCAGCACTTGTTGGCCAACTTGTACGTTAACGGCCGTAACAACCCCTGCTTTTTCCGATACGATACTGTTTTCCATTTTCATGGCCTCAAGAACCAGCAACAAATCATTTTCCTTAATAACATCTCCCACTTTTACATTAAGGGATAATACAACCCCTGGAATTGGTGCCACAATTTTAGTTTTTAATGAACTAGGATTTACTTTTACAGGCTCAATACCTCTACTAGCTGGCCTACGTACTAATGTTGGCGTTTTTGCTTTTTTTGTTTCTTCTTTCATTTTTACAGAATAAGAGGTGCCGTTCACTTCTAATTCTATAGTGTTATCTTCATGTGAAACAATTTTAACTCCGTAACTGTTTTCATTTATGTTGAATGTGAAATTTTTCATCGATTTTGTATTTCTTTATGGTTAAAAAAACAATCTTTAGGTTAAAGTCTATTGTTATGTGTGCCGTATATTTTAGAACTCCACGGAGAATATAATTTTCTAGCCTGTTTAATGGTTAATATGGCATTTTCATGATCATGTGGTTTACTTAAATACATGTGGATTGCTACTGAAATAGCAGCTGCAACTTCCCCTGTAAACTGCTGATTATTTTTTGGAGAAATTTCTGCTATTTTTTTATCTCTTCCTCTTGTGATGATCTTGTATATATAGAGCATGGTTGGCAATCCGAATTTGAAGAAAAGGGATAGCAGGAGTAAACCGCTAAATACAATTACCAATCCTGTAATTAGAATTACATATCCTTCATCTATGATATCTGTGTATAATATGTGTGTCATTATAGTGGAATATTTGAGTGTTTTTTAGGAGGATTTACTTCCTTTTTGTTAGATAGCAACTCTAGGGCTCTAATAATTCTAAACCTAGTATTTCGAGGTTCAATAACATCATCAATAAAACCATACTTGGCAGCCACGTAAGGATTGGCAAACTTGGTGTTATATTCGTTTTCCTTCTCTTCAATATAATTCAGTTTTTCATCGGCATCTTCAATTTTTCTTATGTTAGAACTTTCTAAAACTTCTACTGCACCTTTAGCTCCCATTACCGCAATTTCTGCCGTAGGCCAAGCGTAGTTTAAATCACCTCGTAATTGTTTACAGCTCATCACATCATGTGCACCACCGTATGATTTACGAAGTGTAATGGTTACTTTAGGAACAGTGGCCTCGCCATAAGCATACAACAGTTTTGCACCATGCAAAATAATACCAGCATACTCTTGACCAGTACCTGGCAAAAATCCTGGCACATCTACTAAGGTTACAATGGGTATATTAAAACAATCACAAAAACGAACAAATCGAGCGGCTTTTCTTGAAGCTTCACAGTCTAAAACCCCTGCATAGTATTTTGGTTGATTTGCAACAATACCAACAGATCTGCCATTAAAACGAGCAAATCCAACAACTATATTACGTGCATAGTTTCGGTGTACTTCTAAAAATTCGCCGTTATCAGTGATGGTTGAAATAACATCAACAATATCATAGGGCTGGTTTGCATTTTCGGGAATAATTTCATTTAAGATATCATCTAACCTATCAATGGGATCTGATGTTGTGATATTTGGCGGGTCTTCAAGATTATTAGAAGGCAAATAGCTTAATAATTTTCTAATGAGCAACAAGTTTTCTTCATCACTTTCAGCTAAGAAATGAGACACGCCAGATTTTGTTGAATGAATAGAGGCACCTCCTAATTGATCAGCTGTCACGACTTCGCCTGTTACAGCTTGTACCACCTTTGGTCCCGTAACAAACATATAGCTTGTTTTATCGGTCATAATGGTGAAATCTGTTAATGCCGGCGAATAAACAGCTCCACCAGCACAAGGCCCTAATATGGATGAGATTTGAGGAATGACTCCAGAAGCCATAATATTTCTTTGGAAAATTTCTGCATACCCAGCAAGTGATCTTACCCCTTCTTGAATACGTGCCCCTCCACTATCGTTAAGTCCTATTACTGGTACGCCAATTTTCATTGCCATATCCATTACTTTGCAAATTTTTAAAGCATAGGTTTCTGAAAGCGAGCCTCCAAATACCGTAAAATCTTGAGCAAAAATATATATAATTCTACCATCAATGGTTCCATGACCTGTCACTACTCCATCCGATAAGAATATTTGTTTATCTAGCCCGAATGATTTTGTTCTGTGTGTCACGAACATATCAAACTCTTCAAAACTATCATCATCTAAAAGAATATCTATTCTTTCACGAGCCGTTAATTTTCCTTTGGCATGTTGGGAATCGATACGTTTTTCGCCGCCTCCCATCTTTGCTTTAGCTCTTTTTTCAATGAGTTCGTTTATTTTATCTTGATTCGCCATAAGTTTATGTTTTTGCTTATCTACTCTTATTAATATTATTCTTGTTTAGAACAAAGTTCTGTAAGAACACCCAATGTTGACTTTGGATGTAGGAAACCTATATTTAATCCTTCCGCACCTTTTCTAGATTCTTTATCAATCAATGTTACGCCTCTCTCCTCTGCTAACTTTAAGGCCGTATTGGTGTTGTCTACTGCAAATGCTATGTGATGAATTCCTTGCCCCTTTTTAGCAATAAATTTGCCAATTGGACCATCTGGCGATGTGCTTTCCAACAATTCGATTTTTGTATTACCTACTAAAAAAAAAGCGGTCTTCACTTTTTGATCCGCAACCTCTTCTACAGAATAACATGTCATACCCAAAACGTCTTCATAATACTTAATGGATTCTTCTAAATTCTCAACTGCAATTCCCAGATGTTCTATATGTGAAATATTCATAACTAATATGTTTATTTTAATGTATTTAATAATATGTCAAAATTAAAATAGGTGTCTTTTTAAATTCATGATAGATGTCATGTATTTCAACTATTTTCATTTAAATATTAACTACAACGTAATAGTAGCTTCAAATTATCCGTTACATGATGTAGCAAATAAGATTATATTTGGGATATGCATTTAAATCCTACATTTTTTAAGTTAAATAAAGCGCCCTTGCTTATGGTTTTAGCAAGTGTTCTGTTTTATATAGCCTTTGCATACGATTTATTACGTACTGATTATGTGAAATTAATTATGCTTTATGGCGCATTATTTTTTTTGTTTTATAAATTGATTCACCTTTTTAAAAACAGCATAACTTTTTTAACTTATATAGCTTTTGGATTTAGAGCTGTTTTCATTCTAGCCATTCCTAATTTATCACAAGATTTTTATCGTTTTATTTGGGATGGACGTATGATTTTAGAAGGTTTTAATCCATATTTATACACTGTGCAATCATTCATTTCTAAAAGTGAATTTCCTGTTGCGTATGCGCAAGAATTATATGCGGGCATGGGTAGTTTAAACGCAAGTCATTTTACAAATTATCCACCAATAAATCAATTATGCTTTGTTATTGCTAATCTGTTTCCTGGAAAAAGTATGTTGAGTTCGGTTGTTGGATTACGCCTTATTATTATTGCTGCCGATTTTGGTACGCTTTATTTTGGAAAAAAGCTTTTAGAAAAACTCAAAATTCCAGTTTATAATATTTTTTGGTACATTTTAAATCCGTTTATCATCATCGAACTCACTGGAAATTTACATTTTGAAGGCGTGATGATTTTCTTTTTGATTTGGAGTTTGTATTTGTTATATATTGGAAAATGGCAATGGGCTGCGATGGTTTTCGCATTATCTATTTCTGTTAAACTCGTACCATTAATATTTTTACCCTTGTTTTATCAGTGGTTTGTTTTTGGTAAATCTTTTCGCAATATAAATACACCCCTAAAGTCCCCTCGAGGGGACAATTATGACGTCTCAGCTAATGGAGTGAAGGATTCTGTTTCTAATAATGAAATTGCTTTCCCGAAAAAATATTGGGACAAGCTGTCGCTTACTCCTCGCAATGACAACTTTAAAAAATGGGTTCCTGCCTTCGCAGGAATGACAAAGTTAATTGGGTTTTATAGCATCGTTATCATTACAACCGTACTATTGTTTCTTCCTTTTTATTCCTCAGAATTTATAAATAATTACACTGAAACCGTGGCTCTTTGGTTTCAGAATTTTGAATTTAATGCCAGTTTATATTACGTTGCCCGTGAGATTGGATACTGGTTTAGAGGCTATAACGAAATTGCCATTATTGGTAAAATAACCCCAATACTTGTTTTGATATTTGTTTTAATCTTAACATTTTTCAGAAAAAATAAAAACCTATCTCAGTTAATTACTGCTATGCTACTGGTGTTGTCCTTTTACTATTTTACGGCTACTACAGTGCATCCGTGGTATATTGCTACATTACTTATTTTGAGTGTGTTTACTAAATATAAATTTCCGTTGGTTTGGAGTTTCGTAATTATATTGAGCTATCTGGCCTATATAAACATAAATAAGGCCGATAAAAGTGAAAACTTATGGATTATAGCTGTAGAATACGCTATTGTTTATGGCGTGTTTATTTGGGAAATATTTATAAAAAAAGCATCCAAATTGGACGCTTGATTTTGCTGAATTTAAAGCTTATAATTTCTCTAATTTAATAATGGTAAATATTTCATCTTCATCTTCGTTACCGAATTCATCCTTTGATTTTTTAATCGAAATCTTATAGGTTATTTTGAATTTAGTTTTTATTAATGCCTCAGCGTTTAAATCGAAACCATCCAAAACAGATTGTTCTACTTTATGGAACGTTATCGTCTTTTCTTCACCTTCAGCATCCTTGTAAAGAAAATTATACCCATAATCTTCATGCTCATCATAAGTGGCATTTATAACAATTTCATCTTGGATACGTTGGTTAAAATAATTGGATGATTCAAAACTTGATAAGGAACTCGTCTTGAGTTCAAGAACAAAAAACACGCAACAGCACTACTGAAAAACATTAATGATTTTGTTTTCATTTTTTAAAGATTTAAAATTATTAATAAAATAATGTCTTAAATGGGTTTAAGACTCTGCACTCTATAAATAACATCATCATCGCTTCCATCTTCAACAAATGTTATTCTAAAGTCTTTGTCTATTAAACTTTTATCATTTTTTAAATCGAATTGTTTCAATACGCGAGGATGCACTTCTTCAAAAGCTAACTCCTCGCCGTTCTCAAACCAAAACTTGTAATAACCGTTTTTGTAAGACTTAAAAACAGCTGTTCTCATAATACTATTATTTATTAATCGTTATCATCTGTATCTTCATCAACCACATCTGGGTCTTGCACTGCTTCTGGATCATCATTATCAAAATCTTCATAGTCATCTTCATCATAATTTTCCATAGTAACCGCTAATTTAGTACTCACTTTTACTAAATACTTTGTATCCTCAGTGATTACCTCAACAGCTTCAATCATTTCATTATGTTGATTTTTGAAGGATATGATTTGGTCATCATCATAACCATCTGGGTATCTTTCAACCAGTAAAGCTAGTATCTCTGGCGTTAATTTTTTAAAATCTACAATGACACGTTTTAAATTATCATTTCGGTTTTTCATTTTTATGGGGTAAAAAAGTTAGTTATTAGTTAAAGATACTATTTATCATTATTTAACACGAATAACATCGTAAAAATCTTTTCTTCTGTCTTTTAAATTTTTAACGGCTCCAAAGGAATGGAGTTCTCTTAATAAACTAATATCTACATCCGCCACTAAAATCATTTCTGTATTCGGTGTGGCTTCCGCTTTAATACCATTGCTTGGAAACGAAAAATCGCATGGCGTAAATACTGCCGATTGTGCATATTGAATATCCATGTTGTTTACATTAGGCAAATTACCCACACTACCTGAAATGGCAACATAGCACTCATTTTCTACTGCTCGTGCTTGAGCACAAAGTCTGACACGCGAATATCCGTTTTGCGTGTCTGTTAAAAAAGGAATAAATAAAATATCCATACCTTCATCTGCCAATAACCGCGATAATTCAGGAAACTCAGAATCGTAACAGATTAATATGCCTATTTTTCCACAATCGGTTTCAAAAGTTTGCAACTTATTGCCACGTTGCATACCCCAAACTTTTGCTTCGTCTGGCGTGACATGAATTTTTTCATAGCGTTCTACATTACCATCACGCTTACATAAATAACCTACGTTGTATAACTTATCGTCTACAACTTCAGGCATACTACCGGAAATAATATTGATATTATAGGATATAGATAACTCTTGTAGTTTAGAAACTATTGTTTCAGTAAACTTTGCAAGTTCCCTAATTGCCTCAGACTCATGCAAATGATTAAATTCTGCCATTAATGGCGCATTGAAAAACTCTGGAAAGACAGCAAAATCAGACCGATATGCCGAAACACTGTCAATAAAATACTCCACTTGCTGCATTAAATCGTCTAAGCTTTTATAGCTACGCATTTGCCATTGTATAAGGCCTAAACGAACAACTGTTTTAACGGTAGCGGCCTTTTTTGAGGGTTTGGTATAATAAATATTATCCCATTCCATTAACACGGCATATTCATTTGATGCTGTATCTCCTTCCAAATACCCTTTTAAAATTCTCACGGGATGAAAATCATTGGAAATTTGAAAATTCAAAACGGGGTCATGAATTTCTTTGCGCTTTACTTTTTCTATGTATTCTTTTGGCGAAAACTCTTTATGTTTATGATAATTTGGCATTCTGCCACCGAAAACAATACCTTTTAGGTTTAGGTTTTCACAAACTTCTTTTCTATAATCATAAAGACGTCTTCCTAAGCGCAGGCCTCTATATTCCGGTTTTATAAATACATCAATTCCATAAAGGACATCTCCATCTGCATGATGGTTTTTAAAAGATTCTCCGCCAATAATATCTTCATAAGTATGCTCATCATCAATACTATCATAATCTACAATAAGCGATAATGCACAACCTGCAATATCACCATCTATTTTTATAATCACCTGCCCCTCTGGGAACATTGAGGTTAAATCTTCGATGTGATGCTTTTTCCAATAAGAGTTGAGCACACCGCCATAAGACTCTAAGGTTGCTGCTTTTAATTCTTCAAAATCATCAACCGTAAGGTATTTTAGCTCAATATTTTCTATTTTTTCAGTATCCATAATTATTGGCCTAAAAGATATGCAAAAATTAAGGGTGCAACAATAGTAGCATCACTTTCTATGATGAACTTTGGTGTTTTAATATCTAATTTACCCCAAGTGATTTTCTCATTGGGAACTGCCCCAGAATACGATCCGTAACTTGTTGTAGAATCGCTTATTTGACAAAAATAACTCCAAAATGGTGTATCAGTGCGTTCCATATCTTGATATAACATAGGCACGACACAAATTGGAAAATCGCCTGCAATTCCGCCACCTATTTGGAAGAAGCCAATACCGTTTTTAGAATTATCAGTGTACCAATCCGCTAAAAACGTCATGTATTCAATACCAGATTTCATTGTACTCGCTTTCAATTCACCTTTTAAAACATAACTAGCAAAAATATTTCCCATAGTACTATCTTCCCAACCTGGGCAAACTATAGGTAAGTTTTTTTCAGCAGCGGCGTACATCCAAGAGTCTTTTAAATCAATTTCATAATATTGTTCTAAAACACCCGAAAGTAACATTTTATACATATATTCATGAGGTAAATAGCGTTCATCTTTAGCTTCAGCTTCTTTCCAAATTTTAACAATATGCTCCTGTAAACGTCTGAATGCTTCGTGTTCAGGGATACAAGTATCAGTCACTCGGTTTAATCCTTTTTCCAACAAATCCCACTCTTCTTGTGGTGTTAAATCACGGTAATTGGGCACGCGTTTGTAATGTGAATGTGCCACTAAATTCATAATATCTTCCTCAAGGTTAGCACCAGTACATGAAATAATTTGTACTTTATCCTGACGAATCATTTCAGCAAAACTTTTACCTAATTCTGCGGTACTCATCGCACCGGCAAGCGATACTAACATTTTTGCGCCAGATTCCAACTGTGCTTCGTAACCTTTTGCGGCATCAACCAAAGCGGCTGCATTAAAATGCAAATAGTGTTTTTCTATAAATTGGGAAATTGGTCCTTTAGTAGTCATCTTCTTCGCTAAATTTTAATGTGTTGGTTTTTTGTTTTGAGTTTTCATAGGTATTATCATAATCACCATCAATCGCTTCATTCATAAACTTATAACTCAACATTTTATAATATAATTTGGCAGCTAAAAAATCTGAGGATTTTTCTTTTTTATTTGGGCAAAGCTCAACAATATCAAACCCTACCACATTTTTTTCCTCAAATACTTGTTTTAAAAACCCAAGGGTCTCATACCAAAATAACCCCCCTGGTTCGGGCGTACCCGTACTTGGTAAAATAGAAGGATCAAAAGCATCTAAATCAAACGTGATAAAGACATTATCCGTCATTTGATCAATTGCTGAATCCATCCAAGTATCATCTATTGCCATCTCATGTGCAAAATAGGTTTTCTCTTCGTCCATTATGGTTTTTTCCATAATATCCATAGATCGAATTCCTACCTGAATTAAGTTGCTCGTTTGACTCGCTTCATAGACTGCACAGGCGTGGTTACAAGTTGAACCATCGTACTCTTTGCGCAAATCTGCATGGGCGTCAATATGCAATACGGTTAAACTTGGATACATTTCGTTAAACGCACGAATAGTACCAATAGATACCGAATGCTCACCACCAAAAATGGTAACAAACTTATTTTTTTTGATGTATTTTTTTGTTGCTTGATGAACGGCATCAACCATAGCTTCCGGCGATGCGTTTTCGGTAACAGCCTCTGCTAAAAACACCCCTTGTTGATACACTTCAGTGGCTGTTTCAATATCATAAAGTTCCATATTTCCTGAAGCTTCCAAAAAAGCCTGGGGCCCTTTATCAGCTCCTTTTTGCCATGTACTTGTACCGTCATAAGGCACGGGTATTAAAACGATTTTTGCACGCTCCAATTTCCCTAGTTCGTCTGGAATTCCAGCGTATGTATTTGTTTTCATAATTACTCCCTGCAAAAGCAGGAATCTTTTAATTGTTATACTTTTTATTTTCTAAGTACATGACAAAAATTAATTTTGAGAAATAAACTACTCACAGTTTTCAGGATAATCCAGACCTCACACGTTTTTAAAACTGTGAGGTCTCCAGAATGGACAAGTCTTAATATCCTCAAAATATGCTGTTTATGTTCTTTTTATAAAATTTTGTCATGTACTAAATTTTATTTTATTTAAAAAAACACCCCTAAAGTCCCCTCAAGGGGACAAATTAGAAATTATAGTTAAAGTTATCTATTTTCAAAAAGTGCAGCAACCTTATCCTTTTCTTCTTTTTCTGAACTTAAATTATAACCTAATATTTTAAGTAAGTCTTCACTTTTTTGTTGTTCACTAAATAGTTCTGTGGTTAAATTTCCATCTGCATCTCTATTGATTAAAATATGCTTTGGGGACGGAATTAAACAGTGCTGCAAGCCACCAAAGCCACCAATGGTTTCTTGGTAAGCACCCGTGTTAAAAAAGCCAATATATAATGGTTTTTCTTTATTGTATTTTGGCAAATAAATAGCGTTCATGTGCTGCTCACTGTTGTAATAATCATCACTATCACAGGTTAATCCGCCCAATAAAACACGCTCGTAACTTTGGTCCCAACGGTTTACTGCCAACATAATAAAACGTTTATTGATGGCCCAAGTATCTGGTAAGGTAGTAATGAACGATGAATTAATCATATTCCATTTTTCACGATCGTTTTGTTGTTTTTGGTACAACACCTCGTAAATGGCGCCACCGCTTTCGCCAACGGTAAAACTGCCGAATTCAGTAAAAATATTTGGGACATCTACTTCTTCTTCATCACAAGTTAATTTGATTTGGTTTACGATTTCATCAATCATATACTCATAATCAAACTCAAAAGCCAATGAATTTTTTATTGGAAAACCGCCGCCAATATTCAAACTATCTAAAGTCGGACAAATCTTTTTCAAACTCGTGTAAACCTTCAAGCATTTATGAAGTTCATTCCAATAATAGGCATTATCTCTAATTCCTGTATTTATAAAAAAGTGAAGCATCTTAAGATTAACTTTCTCATTGTTTGCAATTTGGTTTTTATAAAAAGGCACAATATTCTTGTAACCAATACCCAAACGCGACGTATAAAACTCAAACTTAGGCTCTTCCTCAGAAGCTATTCTAATACCTACATTAAACTTCCCATGAATTTCTTTCGAAAGCAAATCAATCTCTTCGTAGTTATCAATAATAGGGATGGCATTTTTATGTCCGCTATTAATCAAACGGGCAATATTTGTAATGTACTGTGCGCGCTTAAATCCGTTACTAATTACAAAAGTTTTATCCGTGATTTTTCCCGCTGCTTTAAGGCTTTCAACAATATCAATATCAAAAGCCGAAGATGTTTCAATATGAATATTATTATTTAAAGCCTCATCTAAAACATGCTTAAAATGCGAACTTTTTGTACAATAACAATAATTGTAATGGCCTTTATAATCGTGTTTTTTTATAGCATTAGCAAACCACGTTTTTGCCCTATTGATATTGTTGGATATTTGTGGCAAATACGTAAACTTTAGCGGTGCGCCATACTGTTTTGTAAGTTGCATTAAATCTATACCATGAAAATGCAATTGTCCTTTATCAACTTCAAATTCCTCTTGTGGAAAATCGTAAGTCTGATTTATTAAATCAATGTATTTTGTATTCAATCTGTTTTTTTAAAAAGTTAAAGATGCAACTGATGTATTAACTAGGCGTTAAGGTAACAAAAAATAAATGATATCAAACCTGAATTTCTCTGCTAGTAGTGGGCACAAAGCCGTACCTATGCTGTATAGCATATATAGGTAAAACGGAAGTTAGCTTTAAAATTCGGTCGCTTAATCTGTAAGCTGCTTTTGAATATGACTTCCTAATTTTCAAAAGCCCGAACATAGAAACAGGGTTCAAAATGTTCAGCTAAAAGTGCTGCAAATGTATATTATTTTTAAATAAAAAAAAGGTTTTTTGAAAAAAGTTTTTGGGCGTTACCACAAGGGTCGGGCTATACGTTGCAATCTTTTTTTCATGCTTCAAAAAAAGGATTTCCACTGCTATCCCTAACGCAGAAATTCTACTAAATAAGAAACTTTAGTCATTATGAATCAAGTAGGAAATCGAATAATTCATAACGGTTGATGTGATATCTCAATCGTACCTCATTTCGATATGACAATAGATAGAATCAATTAAACCTAAAGC
>TARA_R110002051_G_scaffold321795_2_pt1 | contig 28852 bp, 37 predicted proteins | sample TARA_R110002051 | Tara Oceans TARA_R110002051 (sample SAMEA4397023) | marine metagenome | biome: Polar Biome; feature: [MES] marine water layer (ENVO:01000295) within the mesopelagic zone...; material: water (ENVO:00002006), including particulate matter (ENVO:01000060) such... | reverse complement strand
CCCTATAGTATATTCAGTACAGAAATGGGATTCATATCTTGAGAATGATAGTTTCTTTATTAAATAATATATATACGCCAAATTTGCAGTCTATCTATTTCCTAGTTTCATAAAAAGTTCTTATATTATTATTATACAAACCAAATTATAAGCTTATTAATTTAATATATAATAAACATGAAAAAATATTTAAAGCTAATTCTATTATTTGGTTTATTATTATTTGCTTCTAACACTAATGCACAGGAATTAGTTGAACCATTATCAGATAAACAGACTGATAAACTTAAAAAGGGTTTTTCAAGTAAACAATTTTTTAAAGGTTTATATAAAGACTTTTTAAAATATGGTACTGTATATGGTGCTGGTGACATTTCTAACTCAGTAGAAGCAAGACAACAAACTTTTTTTGTAAGAACAGCTGAAGATGGTAGTTTATATTCTATTCCAGAGGTAGTGGATAATACTCCAGATTATCCCTTTGATTATAGATATGGATTTGGAATACGTAAGTTAGCAAGATTTGATTATGAGAGAAAACCAAAAAACTTTTATGATGGTACTGAAAATCAATTAGCATTCTCAGCTCCAACATCAGCATTTAAGGGATTAGAATATCAAATCCATTTTGAAAAAGAAAGATGGAGAGATGAATTATATAAGAATCATAGGGTTTTTATAAAACATACAGGTAAAAATCATATATTTAAGTCTGAATCAAGAGAAGTAGGAAAGATTAATTTAAAATATCAGTCAGCTGAAGTAAGAGGTAGATTACCAATAGGAGAAAAATTTAGTTTATCAGGTGGGGTAATTTATAGAACACATCAACGTCCTTATGGATACAATCCAGTAGAAATATGGTTAAATGAAACAAATGAAGAAGGTAATGCTATAAATCCTTGGTATACCCTTGGCTTTATGTATGGTTATTCAGATCATTATGCCACTATACAGGTTGATGGTGTTAATGTTAATGATTGGTATTGGGAAGATGAAGAAGGTAATGTTATAGCTCATACTGATTTAGAATTTAGAGAAACTGTTTTCACTGATTTAATGAATAGATATAATGAAGAAAGATGGGATGAGTTGGATGGATTTGGAGAAATTGCACCAATTGTAGGTTTTGATTTTTATCATTATAAAAATAAATTTTGGTTACACGCCTATGCAAACTATATAATACCCTATCATGAATATGTTAAAGGAGATGTTGACTTTAGTTATTTACATAGAGATTGTTGGGGAGTAGGAGGTCATATAGAAGGATGTGATAAAAGCTCTCAATGGGATGACTATTCAGCAGGAATAAATTTTGGATGGAAAATTGGAAAACATCTGGGTGTTTTTGTTGAAGGTGAATATGCTAAAATGTGGGAGAGTGAACTATATAACACAACTATAGGTTTAAATTATACTTTTAAATAAAAAATTAAAAACATGGCCGAAACACCTCAAATTGGAGAAGAAACCAAAGTAACCTTAGATCTAAAAACTATAGGTATAATTGTAGGATTTACGATTACATTAGCAACAATGTGGTTTACATTAAAAGCAGATATAGCTCACGCTATGATAATGCCAGAGCCTCCAATAGATAGAGTGGAATATGATTTAAAAGATGAATTAGTAAGACAAACCATAATGGATACACAAGAAGATGTAGAGATGCTCTTAGAGAAATTTGAAAAGATGGAGCAAAGAATTTATGATCTTACTAAAAAATAAACTATGAAAAAAGTATTGCTGTTTATTGTATTATTATTACTCTCAACACCCGCAATGTCACAAGAATGGATTAATGATAAGTCATTTAATGAGAAAATAAATAGTCAAGGAGGATTTGGAGATTCAGACAATATAATAGTAGTAGAATTCTGGGCACACTTTAATAAGGATAATGCTTTCCAAGAATGGAATGAGCTTGCTTCTCTAGATGGAGTAAAATATTATAGATGTGATATAGCACTCTCCCCACTAATGAAAAAAGAATATAAAGTTAGGATGGTTCCTACTATTCTTATTTTCTCTGGTGGAAGTGCCTATATAAAATTTAAAGCAAAAGCAGGATTAGACCTTTTATGTCCTGTTGACTACCCTAAGATGGTGAGAGCAATAGAGGTGGTTAAAAAAGAATCACAATATTAATTTATGAATTGCAATAAGTGTGGTAAAGCCATGACTTATTACGGGGGGACTAAAGAAGATGGTCCCTTTTTTTATTGTGATAGATGTGATAAAGTAATTTTTATAAATCCCTTTTCTAACCCTCACAACTAGAGCATTCCAATATATTTCTAGCAAAGTCTTGTGCAGAACTCTTACTAAATTGATAATATAAAGTCTTTATACCCTCTTCATGTGCATATAGATACAACTTATTAATATGTTTAGCAGGAACAGATGGATCAATCATTAAGTTTAATGACTGAGACTGATCAATATATTTTTGTCTTTGAGCTGCTTGCAGAACTATCTCTTTTGGTGAGATCTCTACAAATGACTTAAAGACTGCTTTAGTTGGAAAATCTAAATGCTGTACAGATCCATCTTGTTTAAGAATTGATTTCCAGGTCTTAACATCATTTAATTCATACTTTTCAAGTTCACTTTCTAAGAAAGGATTCTTATATATAGTTTTAGACTTAGCAAGATCTTTAATAAAGTAATTAGATTTAATTGGTTCAACTCCCATAGATACAGCACCATGAATAAAAGAACTAGATTTAGTGGGGGCTATAGCCATTAAAGTAGTATTAGCAAAACCTTCTCTTAGAGATCTAACTTCTCTATGATCATGTAACCAACGGGACCCTTCTTCTGTTCTTTCTTTCATTATCTTAAAGATTTTATTATTTAATCCTTTAGATTCTAGTGAGTCAAATTCAATTAACTTAGATTGAAATAAAGAATGGTATCCTAAGACTCCTACACCAATTGCTCTATGTTGCTTAGCAAATCTATAAGCTCTCTTCATGCCAGGAAGTCTTGAGGATTTTAGAATGAATTCATCCATTACTGCATTTAGAAATAGTGTATATGTTTGTATTGCGTCAGTATCTTTAAGCTCTTCCCAATGAAGTAAGTTTATGGATCCTAAACAACAGACAAAAGAATTAAAACTATCAGTGGGTAATTGAATCTCTGAACATAGATTAGAAGCAGTAATTTCTAGGCCTAGTTCTTTATAGGGAGAGCTATTATTACTATTATCTTTAAACATTATATATGGAAAACCAAACTCACTCCTTCTTTGAATTACTTTAGCCCAGGTCTTGCGTTTTATTTTATCTCCAGCTTTCATTTCTTCTATCCAAAGATCTGTTACAGTTATACCATACTGTAAATTCTGTATTGGATTTCCCTCAGTACCTATATCTAAAAAGTCCATGATGTCTGCATGTTCTATAGGTAAGTATACAGCACATGCTCCACGTCTAGCTTCAGATTGTTTGCATATATCTACTACAGTATCATATATCTTAGCATAATGAACTGGACCATCAGCATGTCCACCGGTAGAGATTACTGCTCCTCTAGGTCTTATATTTCCTAAGTATGCACTTGTTCCTCCTCCATACTTAGACATTAATCCAATTTCACGTCCAGCATTTAAAATACTATCTAAACTATCATCTATGTTGCTTCCGTAACAACTTATAGGTAACCCTTTTTCTTTACCAAAATTAATCCATACAGGAGTAGATAGACTATAGAATCCACGTGCCATATAGTCTTCAAACTTAGCAGCAAAACCCTCTATTCTTAAATACTTCTCAGCTATATTAGCTATATTTTTTATTCTTTGTTCTGGTGTCTCTGTTATATATCCCCTTGATAAAAACTGACGGCTATTCTCATTGAGCCAATAGTACTTTTTATATTCCATATGTTGATTTTTAAAATAAGTCATCTATAGTGATGCTCTTACTTTTTTTATTATAGTCAATAGATTTTTTGTAGAAGAAGTCTCCTTCTTTAGTTGCAGTGATCTCTATATCAAACCATTCTGTTTTTTCTAATAACTCATTATCAATAGTAAATATTGATTTCATACCAATTTTTTCTAGAGAGTTATTAAATCTATTTTTAATAAAGTGTTGAATAGTCTCCTTACTTAAAAATGATAACTCTCCTTGTTCAAATATCCAGTCTAATATTCCACATTCTGCTTCATATGCTTTTCTACAGGCTGAGTCAATAAGCATTTCAAATTCTTCATCAAACCATTCAGGATTCTCTTTTCTTATGATGTTTATGATCTCTACTCCAAAGTTACCGTGAATTTCTTCTTCTTTACTAGTTGCTTCTACAACATTAGATATGCCTTTAAGCACATTTTTTTCTTTGTTGAAGCTCATTATAATTAAGAACTGACTAAACAGACTTACGTGTTCTATAAATAGAGAGAACAACAGAACTGATTTAGTATACATTTTATTATCTCTAGATCTTGTACCATCTAAGTATTTCTTTAAGTACTTAATTCTATTCTTAATTGCTGGTACTTCTATAACATAGGAGAATTCATCTTCTAATCCTAGTATTCTTAATAGCCTTGCATATGCATCTTTATGTCTAACTTCTGATTCAGCAAAAGTCATTCCTACATCACCTATCTCTGTGATAGGCATTCTCTTATACATGTCTGCCCAAAATGTTTTTACATTAACTTCAATTTGTGCAATTGCTAACATAGTTTTTTTAATTACATCTTTTTCTTTAGAGTTAATATTAATTTTAAAATCTTGTATATCCTCAGTAAAATTAAATTCTGTGTCTATCCAGTAGGAATGTCTAATGGCATCTTTGTAAGATAATAGTTGAGGATATTCATAAGGAAGGATATTTACTCTAGGTCTGAAGATGTCTTTCATAATAATTTTTAAATAAAGAGTTAAAAAACTGCAGTTCCACTGATGAGAAATGCAGCTGATAGGTATATATAATGTAATCAATTTTAGGGAGACTTGAAAGTCTATCCAAGCAATTTTACATAGGTAATGGTAAAAAATATAAAACCCAATTCTATCCCTCCTAATGGACGGTACTCTTTGTCTTTACAGAGCACTTCACAGTTGACAGTTTTAACTCCAAATAAAGACTCAGTTGGTAGAAATTCTACACTAAGTTTATGTTTGAACTGTAGTTCATTTATTTCTTTCATATATTTATGTTAAGGATTAAACTTTATTTTAGTCATTAAAATTTTGTATATTATAAGTAGACTAACGTCTCTTAGGCAAGACAAAGATAGCATTTATATACATGATTCAGTTGCTTAAGTGGTACAAAATTTGTATATTATCTATATAGTACAATAAAATATATTATCATGTTTAAAAAAATAGTAAATGTTTTATGGACTTATAGTCTCCAAGATTATTGGAAGGCTATATGGTCTAGAACGTCTCTGGATGAAAAAGCAGAGAAAACTCTGGTTGAAATAGTCAAGAGATATAAGTTAACTGCTGCGGAATTATCTGATGTAGGTAGAGCAATTAAACAAGTTGGTAATCAACTGGGTGATGTAAGTGGAGCTGTTAAAGGCAAACCTAGAAGAGGTAGAAAGAAAAATGGCTAAGATAGTTACAGGAACTTATACAAGACCTAGTAAAAAGAAAAGGCCTGGAGTGCATAGTAAAAACGCAAGCCAAGGTCAATGTGGTTATAAAAAAAAATATAAAGGTCAAGGAAGATGAGAAATATATGTCTGTTTATACAATGGTTATCTTGTGGTAGAATATGCTTAGGATGTTGTAGAGAACACATCTGTGAGAAGAAGGATAAAAAATGTACATGCAAATGAATTGGAAATTAGAAATTGCGTTTCACTGGCCTCATAATAGATTTGCACTTGGGTGGGAGTTTATTCAGGAGGATGAAGAATTTGATTATAAAACCCTTAAGGTATATGTTCTTATAGCAACATTTACTTTAGACTTTTAAATAAAATAAAATGGCAAAGAGACCGTGCTTACCAAAACAGAAACTATCAAGACAGAAAAGCAAAATGCTTATGAGAAGTGGTGGTGAACTAGATGACATGATGTTAGGTTCTCTGATAGAAAAATTCCGCAAGGGTGGTAAAGCTAAAAGATTAGCACGTAATGCTGAAACAGGAATAGAAACAAAGCAAGCATATAAGATGGGTGGAGGAACACGTAATACATATAGTGGACCAGCTCAACAGAAAAATAGAAAATGAATATTTTAACAGACGTATTAAGTTTAATAAGAAGGGGTGTTTTTTCAAACACAGCAGAACTTGATGATGTTCTTGTTTTAGGTAAATGGAATGAGACTCCAGATATGACTGGGGTAGCTTCACCTATACCTTATAAAAGTATAAAAGTTATTAGAGTTAGAGACTTTAAGGTTGCTACTGAACATTGTGATCATATCAATTCCCCTGCAATTCCTCCAGCCGGTACAGGTCAGGTATATCAAAAAACTGACGTTGATGCAATAACACAAAAATGTACTGTATTTTTTAGATCATTAAAATCAATGAGTAGCAACCTTACTCTTGCAACTTCTGCTGATGATGACTATGTAGAAATAACAACAGAAGGAGAACCAAATCTTGCAGCTAATGTAGGTACTGGACAACCAGTATGGAAAGATAAAGTTGGTGAGACACTAAACTTTAGATCATTAGTTGGGGGTACAAACGTTACTATTACTCAAAGCAATAATGAAGTAACTATTAATTCTGCTACTGGTGGTATAGTAACTAGTTTAACTACTACTGGTACTTCAGGTGCATCAACATTATCAGGAGGAATATTAAATATCCCTAACTATGCAACTGGTGGAGGAAGTGGAGAAGTAAATACTGCATCAAATGTAGGTAGTGGAACAGGTGTATTTGCACAAAAAACTGGTGTAGATTTAGAATTTAAAACACTAAAATCTAGTGATGGTTCAGTTGTATTCACTTCAACTGGTACTGAAATAGATTTAACAGCAGAAAGTAGTCAAGTAAAATCAGCTCTATGTTCTGGTAAAGCATGGATGAAATATTTATCAGGTAGTGATGGTGGTGCTGCAATGACGGGTGTTAATTATAAACTATTAGGCAGTAGTGATTTTACTCACGGTGGTGGCACTACTACAGTTTATTCACCACATACATTAGATTGGACAACATCATCTAGATTTACCAATTCTGGGACATTATCATGGGTACTTCCTGCAGACGCAGTGTGGTCTGGTATACCTATTGGACAATCTTTATCAACTGGTGATACAATAGCTATTGATTGTATCATAACTAACACTACAACCGGTTTACCTCAAGTATTTAATGTTATGGTGGGTTGGTTTGATTGTGCAGATACTAATCCATGGCCAGTTACTATAAGAGATGTAAATACTGGTAATGCTTTTTTAGGAGTAATAAATGGACGTTTACAGGGATGTACAAGAGTAACTTCTACACTTACGGCAGATACAGTTTCTACAGCATTTGTAACATTTGGATTTAATTTTCCAAATGCAGTAAATGAAGATGAGTATAATATAAGTTGGACATTAGTAATTAATAAAGCAGTTTAAATGGGTATATTAAGTAAAATATTTTCAGCAGGAGCTACAGAACTTGTAAAAGGTGTAGGAGGAGTTATAGATAACTTACATACATCTAAAGATGAGAAGCTTGCAGCTGAATTAAAAGTAAAAGAATTAATCTCCAAGTATGAAACAGACATGGAGAAAGAAATAACTACAAGATGGGCATCAGATATGAAGTCTGATTCTTGGTTAAGTAAGAATGTACGTCCAATGGTTCTTATATTCTTAGTAGTATCTACAGTATTGTTAGTATTTATAGATGCTGGGATGATTAGTTTTGTAGTTGAACCTAAGTGGACAGATTTACTACAGTTGGTACTTATAACAGTAATTGGTGCCTACTTTGGTGGAAGAAGTATGGAAAAATTAAAAAAATAATAATTATTTAAAATTTAGAAATTATGGCAGAAACAGTAAAAACAAGAGATTCATTTGGTGATGGAAACATGAACGAAACTCCAAATCAAGCAAGAATGCATAGCTATGCTAAAGGTGGAGGTCTTATGGGCTTTAGAAATGGTGGTGGTGTATTAGAAGGTGGTGGCGGTACTGGAAAAGGTAATGCAAGAGTAAATCAAGTAGCAGGATCTAGACTAGCTTATGATGCATTGGGCAATAGACGATAAGAGTTGTGGCAGCAAAGAAAAAGAATTGGATTAAGGGAGCAATTAAGAAACCGGGGGCTTTAAGAGCAACAGCTAAAAGAGCTGGAGCATTAAAGGCAGATGGTAATATTAAGAAAAGCTGGTTAAAAGAGAAAGCTAAAGGAAAGGGAAAAACTGCACAACGTGCAAGACTAGCATTAACTTTAGGTAAAATGAAAAAATAAAATAAGAAATTATGTCAACAGGAAATAAAAAAACGGGTGTATCATTTCCAATGCAAGGAGAGGTATACAAAAGAGAAACTACTAATGGGTATTATAACCCTACTTCTGTAACTCAAGCAATTAGACAAAAGAAAAACAGAAATTCAGTAGCAGCTAGAATAAAATTAGCAAAGAAAACAAATTTAAATCCACCTCAAAAGTCTACTAGAGCTGCAGAACCAGTTCAGTCAGCAGATTTTAAGAATGGATATAGAAATAGTTAAAAACTTTTAGAATATGGCAACATTAACAGCACAACAAATAACACAGGCAGGTTTAGAACCTACCACAGTCACACCTACAGGAGGTGGAGATAAACTTGCTAATACAGCAGTACAATTTTTTCATGTACAAAATACTAGTGGAGGGGCAATAACAGCAACCGTAGTACCAGTGGTAACTACAGTTATAGATCCTTTACTAGGTACATTAAAGAAAGAGAATGCAGTACTCAGCTTAGCAGCTGGAGAAGAAGGGTTCTTAGGACCTTTTGAAGTTGATGCTTTTAATGATGCTGATGGTAATATAACAATAACATGTTCAGCTACAGCTAGTATTAAACTAGCTGCACTGTATCTATAAAACATTAAAAAATGGGCTCATTATTACAAGACGTAATTGGATTATTTTCCAACAAGAAATATGCACCAAAACCATATGATATTAATACAGATGGTAAAGAAGACTACTTAGTTCTATCTACAAAACAAGATAGCTCTTTAAATGTTATGGCATATTTGCCTAAGTTAGATCAAGAATTACTTTCTATATTTGATCTAGCTACAGCAATCAATGGTGCAGGAAATACTACTTATGATTATAGCAGTGTACAAAATGGTAGTAATGTAGACCTAAAACTTGTTGGCTCAGATGCAACAACAGATATAGTAAAGTTAATAGCTGGTTCTAATATAACTATAGCAGATAATGGTGCTAATCAAGTAACCATAAGTGCATCAGATGCACAATTAGGAACTGTTACTAGTGTTAATCTTACAATGCCTACTGCATTTACTGTTGTAGGTGGTCCTATTACTACTGCAGGTACTTTTGCTGTTACTGGCTCTGGTACTGCTCTTCAATATGTAGATGGAACAGGAGCTTTACAAACTTTTCCTACTATTCCTTCAGGAACAATGAGTTCATGGATATTAACTGGGGATACAGGAACACAAACTATTGTAGACGGTGATACCGTTGATATGGCAGGAGGAACATATATTACAACAGCAGCATCAGCTTCTGATACTGTAACTATCCATCACGATGCTACTTCAAGAACTGATACTACAAGTGCAGTATCTCCAGCATCTGGAGGAACTTTTACAGTTATAGATACTGTAACTCAAAATGCATCCGGTCATCCAACAGCAGTTAATGTTAAGACTGTAACTCTTCCATCAACAGTTGGAACAGTTACATCAGTTACATCATCTACTGTAAATCAATTAACAGTATCTAATACCACTACAACTCCAGTATTAAATGTTATTACAGGAGCTATTACAGGATCAGCAAATACATTCTTATCTACTGCAGGACAAATATATGATTGGGTTATTAGTCTTGGTTATGTAGAATCTGTAGCAGCTGGTGTAGGAATAAATATAACAGGTACTTTACCTGATCCAGTGGTTGATATAGATTATGTAGGTGCAAATAATGCAGTACTCAGTGCGCCTACAGCAGTAATAGATAATGCAGATTATATATGGTATAGTGATGCATCAGATAGTAATATAAAGAAAGCATTAGTATCTAGTCTTCCTGGTGGAGGGGGTGGAGTAACTCAAATTACTGCGGGGACTAACATTAGTTTAACTCCATCAGGTGGAACAGGAGTAGTTCAGATAAATTCTACAGATCAATATGTAGGAACTGTTACAGCAGTATCTACTGCTAATAGTACATTTATAGATGTAACTGGTGGAACAATAACTGCTGCAGGTACAATTACAGCAGCTTTATCTGCAACTGGCACAGCCAGTGCAACCACATACTTAAGAGGAGATAACACTTGGGCAACTGTTTCAGCAGGAAGCAATACAACATATGACTTAGATGTTCCTGTTGGAACAACAAATATTAATTTAGCAGGTAGTGACACTACAAATGATCCTGTTACTATAACAGGAGGTAATAATATAACAGTTACTAGAACATCTGGAACAGAACTTACTATAGCAGAAACTTCTACTTATAGTAATTGGATAGCAGATTCTGATGAAGGTACAGATATTACAGTGGGATCAGGTTCTACTCTAATGTTTACAGGAGCTGTAACCGCAGGTGGTGCAGGTATTGCAACTGACTCAGCAGTAAGTGTTGGAGAAATGACAATAGGATTAATTACTACTGCAGGTACGCCAAGTGCTACAACTTTCTATAGAGGTGATGGACAATGGGCTATACCGAGTGGAGCAGGTACTGTAACTACAGTATCCTCAACAACAACTGGAGATGCTTTAGATGTAGCAGTTACAAATCCAACTACAACTCCTGCTATAGCATTTACATGGGCAGGAGCAAGTACTGACTATATAGATGGCTTAGGAAACTTAATAGCATTTCCAAACATTCCCCAAGGAGACATCACAGATGTTTTAGGTGGATCTGGTATTACTGTAACTGGTGGTAGTGGACCATCAGCAACAGTGTTAGTTGATTATTTAGGTACTGATAATTATATTAATTTAAGAAATACAGTAACTCCGGTATCTACAGATTATGTAGCATTCCATGATGGATCAGATAATAATGTTTATAAAACATTAATAAGCAGTCTTCCAGGATACTTTGTAAGCTTTAATCTTGTAGGAGATACCGGTGCTACAGAAGTAATAAATAATGGTGAAACAATTAATTTAGATGGAGGAACAAGTATTAGTACTGTAAGTTCAGGAAGTAATACGGTTACATTTAATCATGATAACCACGGTACCGCCAATACATATGCATACCCAAGTTCAATTGTTACAAATGCACAAGGTCACGTAACTAGTATTACTGCTGGTTCACCAGCTACAATTACTTTAACAACAACAGGTACATCAGGAGCATCTACTTTGAGTGGTACAGTTTTAAATGTTCCTAATTATGCAGACACTACATATACTGCATCAGATGGATTGATTCTTTTTTCTGGTTTGTTTTCTGTAGACTACTTAGGTACAGACAACTATATATATTTAAGAAGTACAGTAACTCCAATAAAAGATGACTTTATTGCATTTCATGATATTACTACTAACAATGTACATAAAACATCTATTTCCACACTTATGGGATTGTCATATCAATCTTGGACTGCAGATGGAGATGCAGGAACACCTCAAACAATTACTACAGGATCTACAGTAGATTTTCAAGGAGGAACAGCTATCAATACAAGAGTTGCTGCTACAAATCTTGTAGAGATTATTCATTCAAATGTAGGGGCAGGAGCTGCATCATATTCCAATCCTTCTTCAGTAAGTATAGATGCTCAAGGTCACGTTACAGCTGTAACTGGTGGCACTGCATATATTGGTCCTAATTCTTGGTGGTCTATGAATCCAGGATCTATAGTTAATGCTGGATCTACAGCTGGTTTAGGGACATTAACCTTAACTAGTGCTGGTACAGGAATATATACTTGTTCATTTACTACTGCACAAAGTAGTACAAACTATATGGTTAATGTTTCAACAGAAGGAATTTCTGCACTAACAGATTCAGAAATTACAACAAGAATTACTGATAAACAAACAACTGGCTTTTCAGTTATTGCTAATGATAGTGCAAATGCAAGAATTGATACACTGCTTAATATTGTTATTTATCCAGCAACTTAATAGAAAATTAATAATAGAAGTATAAACAATATAAAATAAATAAAATGGGAGTACAATTTAACACATCAGAATCATCAGATCTTAATTCAGAATATCCTAAAGTGATGGTAATGCCAAACCAATATGGTTTTGGTGGTATAGACACCTTTATGGCAATATCATCTGCAACTACTAATGAGGAATTCCTAAAGAAAGGTGGAGGATCATTCTATGGTATATCTCTAACTAATACCGGTACAACAGATGTTTTTGTAAGAATATTTAATAAAGCTAGCATACCTGTTTCTGCTGATACACCAATTGCAACATTTGCTTTACAAGCTGATAGTGTAAATAATTTCTTCTTGCCTGTTCCTTTAGGAGTAAAATTAGGATTAGGTATAAATATGACTGGTGCAGCTACAATAGGAGATACTACAGCTATAAGTAGTAATCAAGTTGTTGGTTCAATTTGGTTTAGATAAATATATTTAATAAAGAAAAAAAAGTATAATGAGTATTTATATACAGGAAGTCTTAGGTTTATTAAAAAGGAACAAAAAGAAGATTAAACTAGATAAAATTCAAGATCATTTTGAATTTGGCAAGCTTTATCATCATAGTACTTTGAATACGGGTGTTGCTTATCAACCTACGATGGAACCATTTGTTATTCAGTTTGGTGATCTTGTATGTGAAATAACTGAAAATTTAACTAGAACACAGATTGGATCCGGCAATGTAGGTTTCATGCCAGTATATACAACTCCTGAAGGTTCATGTGCATGGGATACTTTAATGGATTCCATAGTAACTCAAAATGCTATTGGTGATACCATTACTATAAACAATGGTAATCTTATAGTAGATTTACAACTCACTGCTGGCTCTGCAAATATATTGGATCTCACTGAAGACCGTATAGTTATTGTAGGACCAAATGGAGAACTAGAAGATGATGCTAACTTCACTATGGATGGTAATCTATTTACTGCTTTACTAAATGTACAGCATGGTACTGTTACTGCATCTCCTAATGTACCTATAACTACAACCACTATTAATTCTAATCTTATACTTAATGGACCTATAACAGATTCATTAGGTAATGTGGGTGGATTAGCTCAAGTTCTTGTTGGACTTGCTGATGGTAGAGTTGTTTGGTCTAATGATGATGTTGTTGAAGCTCTTACATATGGAGCATTATGGCAAGGTAACTCAACTAATTTAAAACAAGAACTTTTAATTGGTTCAGTAGATCAGATACTTATTTCTGACGGAACAACGTTTGCATGGCAAGATAATCCTTCTGCAATTGTAGGTGAAATATGTAGTATATATAGAATTCCATTATGGACTCCTAATGCTAATACATTAGGTTGTTCTTTATTAATTCAAGATGGTAATTCTGGAACACCAGCAACTCAAATTCAAAACGATGGTATATTAAAAAATGTTGGTATTGTTAAATTAGACAGTGTATCTCAAGATGATACACTTACTGAAATTTTAGTAAGAGATCCAGCTTCTGCTAATGAAGTAAAGTATAGAGATGCTTCTTCATTGATTCCTTTAGTAGGATTTGATACTTTAGCAAATGGTGCTTCAGTCTGGACTCAAACCTATTTAAATGCTTATGTAGGTTTAGATGATACTGCTGGATTGGTAACTACAATTCAAGATATGACTACATTAACTGATGGTCAACATGGTGCAGTAATAGCAGAGAATATTAAAACAGGTTCAGCATTAAATGATAATGTGATTAGATTTCCTGATGGATGGGGAGTAGCTGGTAATTTATTTGATAATAGAGTTACTTGGACAGCTGGTGTACAAAACGGTTATCCAACCTCCACTCTTCTATATGGTGAGTCAGTTAAATTTAGTTATATAAATTATAATATTCCTGCACCCGGTATAAATAATATGATATATTGGGATGCCTGTTGTAAGACACAATCTGCAAATACATGTCCAGTAGCTTATAATCAAAATCTTACTACTCAAGAAGACACTGCTGTTTCTAACACAGCAAATGTTGTTGATGATGGTTATGGAGGATATACTACTTCATTTCATACTGTAAGTGGTCTAAGTATTCCAGCTGCAGGAAGTCTTGTTTTTAATTTAATTACAGGAGCATATACATTTACTCCTTCTCTTGATTGGTATGGTACTGTAACATTTACATATATAGCTTTTGATGGATATTGTGATAGTAATGTAGCTACAGTAAGTATAATAGTTACTCCAGTAGCTGAACCTCCATTATGGACAAGCACGGACCCTGTTACTGCTGCTACATATCCTAATCTAACTGGTGGTGATACTTGGACATATAACTGGACTACAAATGATCCAGATCATGCATGTAGTCAATTAAATTATGTTATAACAGTAGATGGAGTAGAAATATTCCCAACATTAAATGCAAGTTGGTTAACATTTACAGATAATGGTAATTGTACTGGTACATTAACTGGTACATATCCTAATGCAGGTGGTAACTATGTAGTTGTTATGACTGTTGCAGATCCAGATCCAAATGCTGATGTACAAACATTTACTATTGGTGGACTATCTGTTACACAAAATACATACTTTACATTCTGGAGTGATACTTCAGGATCCATGCATAGTACAATTGAAGAAACTGCACAAATGTGTAGTATTCCTACAACTGTTGGTCAATCAGATGGTTCAGGTAGTGGTACAACTACATTTGCATTTAAAGTAACAACCTACAATCATGGAAGAGTAAGTGCTCCTTTAGGAGATACAGATGATTCAAGACTTTGTGTTATTGATGGAATGGAAGTTTCTGGTGCAGGTATACCAGCAAATACAACTGTTGTTAGTGGAGGCGGTAATAATACTATAGTTTTAAGTAATGCTCATACTACTGTTGCAAATGCTGTAATTACATTTACCTTAACATCTGCCCAAAAAGCAGCTGATTATGTTGATACAACAAACTTTAGAAACTTACTTCAAGATTACTATGCTACAGGTGCAACAGAAGCCAGTGGTAATACTAATACAGTAACTAATGGACGTGATATGTATGATTCTCATATGTATTGGTGTCATAGTCCACTAGAACGACAAATAAGTCAGCTTGGTAATAAAGGATTGGGTGGTACTACTGCGGCTAACTTAATTGGTCCAACAGGATATTTTCCAAATGCAGATACAGTTATTGTAATGGGCTTTGCTGATGAAGCTGCGCCTAGCTATGATTTATCTGGTACTGGTGCTGGTGGTTGGCAAAATAGAGCATATTATCCTCCAAATGCTAATATAGTTACTGATGTAAATGTAACTAAAACCTTTATAACTAATATGGAAGCAGCATCCGGTAATAATACTATATATAGAGGTATTTCCTTTAGGGTGGATGATAGTGGACATGATAATAATTTATTAGAAGAAATTCTAGGTGACGGAAGTTTAATGAGTACAGGTGGTGTAAATGCTAATGGATTTTTATATCCTCCACAAGCAGCTGCTTATAATACAACAACCGAAACTTTATATCCTGAATCTAGTGGTTCTCCAACAAGAATTATATATGAAGGTAACGTTACAGATGGAGGTGGATCAACATATTACTATAACTTAATAAAAGCTCAACTTAACCTTCTTGGATTTGGATTATAAATAAAATGAAAAAATTACTACTAGCAGTACTAGTCTTAATAGGACTACAAACACAAGCACAGGTATCACCATGTGATTCAATTAGTTATACAATTACATCAAGTACCAATACAAATCTATTACAATTAAATGGAGTAATTACTGGAGTATGTCCTATTAATTTTCCATGTGTAGTATCAGATTGGTCTTGGCAAGTATGTAATAATTCTTTATGTTTCTCTGATACTGGACAGGTGTCTTATTTTCAGCAATTTAATACATCAGATACAATTAAAGTATGTTTAATGACTACAATAGATTATATGGGAGCTACATATTCTTGTATGTCTCAATGTGATTCTTTAGTGTTTGGACCAAACGGTTGGATGCTTATGAATATGGGCAACTCAACAGGAATAGAAGAACTAACAGGTGGTCAAATAGATGATCAAATATATGACTTACTAGGAAGAAAATTAAAAGAAGTCCCAGTAGGAACAATGTATATTAGAAACAGAAAAGTTTATCTTAAAAACTAAGAACTATGAGCAAAAAACAAAGAACAAACAAAGCAGACAATCCTATAAGTCCTCATAATAAAATTAAAAGAGAAGGTGGCTCTGTAGTCCAATATGAATCTGAAAATAAAGGTGGTTTCAAATCTGATCCTAATACAACTGTACTAGGTACTATGAATAGTATAATGTCAGATCAGTACAATAAAAAGGACTAAAGACACAAGGGGTAAAAACATTTAATATTAAGGATGCTCTTATACACCCATTAAATTAGGTTGGGCAGTATTGCCACCCCTCATATCTTCATCCTTTTATTCTAAAACTTTTTATTATTTTTCAATAGCTCTACTCTTTGAGCACCATATTTCTTAGTTCTTTTATCTATATACCTATACTTTTTCTTTTCAGCATAGGTATACTTTCCTACTACATTAGAAGAACACATGCTCTGACCAAACATCATTGCAAAAGAACCTACCTTATCAGGATTATACATTTCTTTTTTCATTTTAATCTATTAATTTGTTCAGCAGTAGGTTCCACTGTAACTTCTATCTCTCCTCCATAAACTGTTATTTCTTCTTGTTGATCTTCTAATTCTTTTTGTAGATTAGCCAATGCTCTCCATGCTACTTTTGCACTATGACGAATTCCATCTGAGTCAATAGTACCAGCATCTATGAGATGTCTAGCCAATGCATCTAAATCATCAGTTGACTTATCACGATCCCAATGTAGAGGCTTATCAGCATGATGTTGTTTATTACCAGCTAATGATACTTTAGCAACTTCCATGATAGCATCAGGAAAATATCTTAATACTCCAGTAAAAACCGGTCTTTCTTTTCTTTTATCTGCATCCATTATATCCAATTATTATTTTTAAAGTATCTCCACATCCCAAATACGGTTCCTATAGTAAGTACAAGAAACACCCAAAAGCCATTATCATTAGAGATTAAAGGAACATCATCAAAGTTCATTCCCCATAGTCCGGTATAGAAAGATAAAGGTAGGAATATAGTAGACCATATAGTTAGTAAATTCAGTCTACGATTCATAAGATCATTATGTCTCTTCTCAATCATAGCCTCTAGTATTTCAAATATTTTCAAAAGGTCAAAGTGCTTACCTTTTAATAGTTTTCTTTTTAATATATAAAAATTATTAATATCATAAGATTGAGTATCATCAAAGATTATGATCTCATAATTTTCTAATTGTTTTTTTAGTTCTTTTCTTGTTTCCATATTTCACATGTCCATAATAAAGATTCAATGAAATATAAAATACCTACGAGTATCATACCATAATGTGTCCAGCTACCATCATTACCTTGTGTAAAATCTTGGTAGATAGACGGCATAGCTGATCCCATTATAGAGACACTAAAGATAAGTTTATACATTTCTTTAAATGTTAATCTGTTTATTTTTTTCATTTGTGTTATTCTTTTTTAAAAGAAGGGAGCAGGGGGCTTAGAAATGCAAAAAACTTAACCCCCTTGTTGGTTTAACTACTCCCAGCTATAGGTTCATTTTGTTCTTACTTGTAATGTAGAAAGAAATAATTAATAAGATTATAATAATAATTATTTTTATCACTATCTACCCATATATACATCTTGAACTAATATAGAGGGACTAATGTCCTCATCTATCTCAATGGCTAAATCAGTATCTGCCATGGTAATCCCCAGGTCTTCATTATTAGAATTTAACTCATATCCTTTTATGTTATTTGGATTAAGAGTACTATTATTAAGACATTGGGCAGTCATAAAATCATGGAAATCTTGAGTACTTTGCATCCAATCTCTAGGATGGGCCTTCTTTAAAGCAAATGTAACATGATTATAGAAAGTCCAAGCAGAGTCAGTACTAATATAATCATGACTAGGCTTATTTATCTCAGATTTAACACACGTTATTTGTTGTGAGTCAAGTAAATCTTCTTCAATAAATAGTCTACCTGCTAATTCAGATTGCTGATGACAGCTTAATTTAATAGATTTAAGGGCCTCTTTGTCTTTAAGAATACGTTTATAGTACTTTTCAGCATTCTTAATTTGGTCAGTTAAATGTACTTTAACATCATAGTCAGCTGATCCTGTGTGCTTTCTTTTAAAGTTCATCATGTCCCCGGCAATCATACCGTTATAACATACCATAACATATGCCCCAACTGCACATTGGAATCTTGTACTCTTATCATATGAATTGGTCCAGGCAAACATCATTCCCAACTCAGTCTCTGTAACAATTTCTTGATCAGTGGTTTGAGATGGATAAATATGATATATACCTTGTGCTACATTGGCATTCATGTTTGCTCTATATATTTCTTTTTGAATTGTAAATCCATTAGCCTGTAATAAAGCTAATGTATTATCTATCACAGACTTATGTGATACTACTGTATAGCTGTTACCGTGGTTAGGTAACATTGCATTTTCCAGATAAGTTCTGGTGGTCTCTTTTGGTTTTTTATATCCCATAATTATTTAAACTTTTAAAGTGTAAAGATAGTAAAAAATGCTGACTCAACAAGTTATCTTTGATTTATTTTAGTAACTACTCCATATTTTTTTCCATATTCTTTAGCTTCACCCGGAGTAGATGCAACAACTATCAATCTTTCTTGATTATCATAATAATCTGTAGTAAATAACAGATAATATGGTATATACATAACATGAAAAGTTCTTAATCTAGTGATTCCTATGATCTCAGCGTGGTTGTTCATTTCTATCATATCTAATCTTATATTCTCCCCAAATGTCTTCATCTGGAGCTTCTTCATCCATATCATACAGAGTATACTTCACAAGCAACTCTTCTCCTACTGCAATATCTCTAATAGTTCTGATTAAAAGCATATCCTCAGAAACTTCTCTAGATTCTGCAGGTCCAACTTTTTCTACATTAGGACTTTCACTATGATTAATAAAACCTCCTAGTGGAGTTCTTATGTAACTGTCTTCAAAACGTTTATTGCGTATATGGCTTATACCTAGTATAGTTTCTGCAGGAAATGATCTAGCAGCAAATAGGCCTAAGCCATCTACAGAGGACTCACGTATAGTGAGCCCTTCTGGTAATGGTTTATATGTCATTTAAAATAATTTTAATTGATTGGATGGAACAGATAGTATTCCGTTTATCTCAGACTCAATTGCTTGCAAATAGTACCCTTTATCAATGTTATAAGTATCCCATTTTGGTTTTACCTCCATCTTATTGAATACAGTTTGTAACCAACGACCTGCTTCTAACTGAATTTCTCTACCATCTTTTTTGTTCTTTTTTATAATCTTTACTCCAGCTTTTGAAATAAAGTACCTATTTATCTTTTGAAGTTCTTCTTCTGTAAATGATCCATCTAGTATACATCTAGCCACTTGTTTCCAGTCTCCTTTAGATTTACCTCCTATACAATAATCTAGAATATTTTTATTCTCTTCTAAATAGTCTTCAGGTAATATATCATGTACAAAGTATTGATATATTGCTTTAGGTATAACTAACTTGGATTTATTCTTATGTAGCTGTAAATTATGAAAATCAAAACGTCCCTTTAGTTTAACAGGAGCAAAGCTGAACTTATCATTGTCTACATTAAATAGATAATGAGGCTCAGCTTGTTTGATCTTTCTCCAAGTAGTGATATTAACATCTCTATAGTTATTTACTCCTATATAATTATTAACATCAGCTAGGACTAATTTTTGGTATTCATCATGCTCCAATTCTAAATTAGTTTTGTCTTCCCATTCTTTACATATTTCAAGATAAATCTCTTTATATTTTCTAGGTATCAACGTTTCAACACCATCAGTATTTTGTAATAATGCAATGGCTCCCGGTATTCTCTCCATTATTTGCTCATATAACATCATCAATGTTAATTGACCATTGATGGTTATCTTTAAACAAAGTTCTGGATCATAAAAGAAACTTTTTTCATCATTACTAAGACCAAAAGTTGAGTTAAGTATAATTTTATATACATAATTCATTGGGTTGCTCTTAGGAATCTTCTTTCTCTCATTAAAGAACCACTCATACTGATCACAGAATTCTTCTTTAGGAAAATGTCCTGGAGAAAACTTATTCTTTATAGCAAGATTAGGATAAAAACTAGTTACATCTGAAGACATTATAACCATTTCTTCATCACTTTCATATATACCTTTCTTTGCTGCACCGTGTACGCCACCTAGGCCAAAGTATGTTTTAACTTCTTTATATACTAAGTTATATTTAAAACTTCCCTTAAGACTATCAGCATTAACTTCAAGAGAAGAAAATCTTTGAAATAGCATTTGAAATTCAGGAGAAGTAAATTCTACATAAGGTAATATTATGTCTTTTATTTTTATAACGTCCCTATAAGTTCTCATATTTCTAAGATCTCTTTTAGGAATGTTTAATTTTTGAGTTAAATAATAACCAAATAATTCTTTACTTATCCTAGGTTCTGAGGCGCTAAATAAATTAATACCATATGTTTTAGTAAGTTCTTTTCTTAATCCTATTTGTGCTTTGGATCTATTATATATCTCTTTAGTTGATCTGACATCATTAATACAATATTTTAATATAATATCAATATCCTCCTGAGTAGTTATCTCTGTCTCATGATGAATAGGCATATCTAAAATATTTTGCCAATCCATACTATACTGAATCCATTTAAGACTAGAGCGCTTAGCTGGATTATCCCAATGATGCATCTTAAATACATCTATCTGTTCAATTTTCATTTTCCAGGGAGGATAATCACTGAATTCTCTATTATTTGATTTCTTTATACAACTCTGAGCATATGTATATATAATGGCTGCTATCTCACAACCTTTAAGATCTTTCCATTGAGAATAATTATCTATAATATAGTGAGTAACCTGTGCATCAAATGCTAATCCATTATAGGATATGTGCCACTCTTTGTTCTTATAATTTTGTTTAAAGAAGATTATAAGTTTATCTAAATCATTTTGGAGATCATGAATTACAAAGATCATAGTTTCCTGTGTCTTATAGTGTTCAAAGACCCCGGTAAAACAATTAACTAAAGTCTCATAATCCATCACCCAATGTTTCTTCATCATTTATTATAGTTTAGAGCCAAAAAAAGACATACTAAATATGTCTCTTTTGGTACCATTAATTGCAGAGGACTATTGTCCTGGCATAATTATAGGGGATGTTTTAGTTTCCTTAAGATCAACAAAGAATTCTTCAACAGAAAAATTATCTGCATTGATAGCAAACATATGAATAAATGTTTCAATGTCTGATCTATCACTTAAATAAAACTCAGAGAAAGTGTCCACCAACCTTCTCTCTTCTTTATGGGTCTTCCCTGTTTGTGCATTAGGTATTTTTAATCTTTGTGGTTGACCTTCATCATCCAATTTAGGTACCATATGATAAGATTGTTTCATCACTTTACTGATGACTGCTAAGATGCCTGATGCAGGATCAAACATAGCTTCTGTATAAGGTGAGTCCATAGTCACCGGAATTAATGTAAATGATTTAGCATTTCTAAAAGTAGAATTTACTAACATCATATTTTGTCCAATTTGGTTTACCATAATTTAATTTTTATTTGTCAAAGATATGGAACTTCTTTTTAATAATTGTTGTATTAATTGAGTATTATCAATTAAAGTTTCTTTCTCTAGATCTGGAGGTGTACATATCTCATATACTTTTCTAACAGACTCTACATCTACCCCCAAAAAATCTGCATATTTTTGATGCAATTCTTCTGGTGATAGAAAACCTTGTATATATTCAGATATTTTATCTTGACCAGCAAAGAAATCTAGTATAGTTATTTTTGACTCAAGAGTTAACTGTGAATATTTACCACACATGAATCTTTCAAAATCAGACTTAAGTGGAGTAAGATCAAAAATAAACAAATGTTTATCATCATGTAGATCTATATAGTCATCAAATAAATTATTATTAGTCAAGTATTCAGCTGCAAATTTATTAAAACCGTGGATGTTCTTTATTTTGTATTCACAAAACAATCTACAATCTTCAGTACAATAAACATTATCCCATGCCACATATGTTTGTATAGGAACATAAGAAATACCTTTCCTTATCTTTAATAATGGATAAAGAAATACTTTACTTTTTTGAAAATAGTCTGTGTAAACACCCATACTATAATGTAACTTTATTTGCTAAGAATTCAATAGGTAATGAGTAATTTCTACTGTTATAGTGAAATTTAGCAGTCTTTAAAGCACCTCCAAGTCCATCTCCCCAGTTATTTATAGTATTAGCACCTACATCAAATACGTATACTTGATTATATGTATCAATCACAATAAACTTAAAATTAAGATTATATTCATCTTTATTATCCCCTAAAGTATCATAGACTAATTTCATATATATTGCAGCTTGTAGCCAATAATTATAAAAATCTACAGTATCTTTAAAGTCTGATATAGATTTGCCTGTTGTTTTAAGATCACATATGGTAACCTCTTTCTTTTCATTATCTACTTTATAGTAGTCAATATAACCGTGTAATCCAAAATCTAATTCTATTAATTCTGACTTAAGATACTTTTCACTATATGTTTCTATAGGATCTAAATCAAAGTCTGTAGTAACTTCCTCAAACAAAGACATAACATCTTTATTTGCTTTAAGTATTTCCACTCTTTCTGTACATCTTAATAGGGTATCCTGATCAACAACATCAACGTTGCTGTTTCCTAAGAATTTCCAATAAGGTTCATTATCTTCAGTTCTTATCTTAGCTACCCTTGACTCATCAGCTTTAAGAGATTGATATAGGTTTAAGTTCTTTAAAGAATCTAAAATTATAAAATCTTCACATGCTACCAACGTTCCCGCATCAGTATAAAGAGCCATATCCTTCAATACCTTTCTAATATTATCACTAGGAGTTTTTCCTGGTACAATACTAAATTTCTCTTCTAACTTATCTTCTTCAAAAAGAAGACAATGAATCAATTTACCTTCTACTAAGTGTTTATCTGTTCTAACCTCACGGTATTTCAGTATATAGTCCTTATAAAATAAGGATGGTGAGAATAATAATTTATTTAAAGAAGAGTAGCTAAAGCAAAAATCTTTATTTGCATAAAACTCCTCTTCTTTAAGTGTATCTTTATTAATCATTTATTATTTTTTATTTTATGATGGAAGAAAGGAGAACCTGTGGATGATAAGCTTTCATTATTTTCATTTATTATTTTTTCTTTAAATTCCTCTTTTAGATGTAGGTGTTCCAACTTAATTGTGAATACATCAGCAGCACCCCCTATTGTAGTATTTAGAAACTTATCTAGCAAACGCTTTCTAGTTTTATCTACTGCAAATTTAGTCAATTTCCCGTCTTCAACAAGTTTATTTATAAAATTGTTATAAGCATATATACTATTATTAGATGCTCCTCCCTCATATCTCTTCATTTGTGTTCTGAAAGATTTTACATTTACAGTATTCCAATTATTAGTATCTTTAAACCAATCATAATGCCAATAATACAAACCTGAAACTACATCAAAAGATTTATTTACATTACAATTAGCCAACATTTCTAAAGCTAAAGATCTATTTTCTCTATCTGTACTAGTAACCATTTGTTCAACACGCTCATATTCTTTATTTTCAATAATTGCTAGTCCTTCATCAATAACATCAATCATACCAGTATCAAGAATTAACTTTTCTTTCTTTGAAATAAGATCAGTAAATGTTTGTATATCATTCTTTCTAGCTGGTCCTAAATTATTACCTATAATCATATCACGCCCACTATTATTAGTAGATAGTTTCCCAATACATTTATCAATTTTCTGTATAAAAATATCTCTAACTTTATCTTGAGTACTAGCAGTAATATTTGAATAAGAATGAAAATGATGATTATAGTTTATATTTATCATACTATCTCTAGGAACCTCTTCAATTATTTTTCTAAATTTATTTAGACAACTTATTTCTACTATATCTAATGCTTTTAATTGAACAAACATATCATAAATAGCTGAGAAGTTAATATCACTATGCCAAGAATAATCTATTAATTTATCAATTAACTTGAAAGATATAATATTATAATCTGCTTTATCTGAATTTCTTGTAACTTTAATATTATACTTTTCTTTTAATAGATCCATCTTTTGTCTAGGTAAACCTAAGTCAGGGTATCTATAGAAGGTTTTGTCTTGTATATCTTTTGAAGTAATTTTCATTAAACTTCCAAGGCCAAGATCTTCAAGATCTTTTTTATTCATTTGCCAATGATCACTACGTCCTAACCAATAACCTGATTCTGTTAATTTTATATTATCAGCATTAAGTTTATAACCACCATCTGTTGGTTTACAGTTTTCTTTACTGATTATTATTGTTAAATTATATCTTTTTCTCATTTTATTATTTTAAATATTGTTGATATTCTTTTTTTACAGCTACATTAAATACATACAAGTCTCTATTACTAATGTGTATTTCTCTTCTTACTATTGGTTCTAGATGTCTAAAAGAATTTCTATTAAGAAGTTCTTTTTTCTCTAACCAAAGTATCATATCCTGTGCACTTATTCTTTCAAATTTTTCAAATCTAGACATATTTAACCAATATTTTAGATTTTTATTTCTGGAATCTGCATAGCTAATTTGATCACAATCATGAGCCAGCTGCCATAATAAGTGATGATTACTATTGTAATCTATATTAGGTATAATACTTATAGCCACAGCTTTATCCTCCTGACCACTTTTCATCATAGACTTAATTTGTTCTAATAAATCATAAGTTAAATTCAATTGACTAGAAGAAGAATTAAGAACAATTTCAGGAGAAACTATTTCAAATTGACCTACATCAATACGATGAGCTAGATTTATTGCCATACCTGTTAACATCCAATGATCATATAAAGCATCTTCAATTTCTAGATCATAGCTTCTTATTGATTGAATCATTTTCAAATCTATAATAATATCCTTACGCCCTGAGTTTACTAATAATTTAGATATAGTACCACCGTTACATTTACTACCAGGTCCACTTGTAGTTTCATAATTCCATAACTTGCATAATAATGCTGTACTTGGAATAAGTTCCCCATTTTCTAGACCCTTGCCTAATGGATATTCTTCACCTACAATTAAGTCAGCTATCTCATAGTCATTAGTAACTATTATTCCATGTTCTTTTAGTGCAGGCTTTAATCTATCCATAGCAACACTACATCCAGGCATAACCCAAGCTTTTTTCTTAGTCTTAAAGTCAGTCTCTGTACAATTTGGAGTGCTTAATATAGTTTCTATCTTTTCATATGTTGTTTGATCTTGAGTAACTAATACATCTATTATCTCAGACTTAACAACAACCCCATAATAAGGGTCATTGCTTAGTCCAAAATAGTTTAGTGCATCAGCTTCATACTCTTGGTATACTGATTTACTTGCCATTTTATTTCATTGTCATTTTAATGATCTCTGGAATCATCATTAATTTATTAAACTTTTGTTTATTACCGTTAAATATTGTTCTAATAATTAAGTACTTAAGATCATTAGTAAAATAATCTTTAGTACATAAAGATTTCAATCTATCTGTAATTTTCTGTGTTACTGTATTCTCCTTAGAGTATACTACAGCATAGTTTCCTAGTCTAGTTGCTAACGTTGCAGCTATATCAGCACGATATGCATCATCACGCCCTATACATCCATTTAATTCACCAAGAATATATACTTCATTATCATGTGTCAACAAATCTTTAGGTGTAATTAACTTATCTAATTTGTTATTAATAAATGTAGTAAACATAGAAGCAAATGAATCTCCTACACTACCTTCTCCAATCATTTGAATGGTAGCTAAATTATCTTCAAACTTATCAAAACTTGATATAGCATTAAAGAATGTTGTAATTGATCTTGCATTTGTTTCTTGTGTTACTAGCTCTGGATGAAGTAATAGAAAATTAATACATCTAGTATCAATACCTGCACCTTCTGCCCACTGAGCCCATACATTAACATCAAATTTTAGATTAGCAGTTATATACCTAGTCTTTTGTGCAGAATCTACACTGTTAACCATATAGTCACCGTTGTCTGGGTTAGCTGTTAATATAATATGCCAGTCTTGTGGAAGAGTCCAAGAGATATAAGTTTGTCTATCTATTAATTCCATAACTGCTTGAATAAATCTTATATCAGCTCTATTCCAGTCATCTAATAATAGTATGCCACCTTCTTTTACATCTGCAATCCATTCTGGTGCACAATAAGACATCCTGTTCTTACCTGTCATTTTGTATCCATTTTTAAGATACTCTTGTACGGCAAGTTCATCAACCCACATACCAATTTTCTTAGTGGTAGTTGTCATATTTGCTAAATCAGTTGATGCTGCAGCTCTCTGTGCTGCTGTATATGTTAGGTCATCTATTTTCTTACCAGGTATAATTCTTTCTTTATACATTTGAAATTGTCTTACAGGGAAACCCACTAAGTCACCTAATTCTTCTATTTGAGCTAGATTTAGTTTAACAAACTTTAATTTATTCTCTGCTGCTAGTTCTACTATACTTGAAGTTTTACCAATACCTGATTCTCCTACTACTTCTACTGATACAGGATTTTTTCCATTTTTTTGTAAAAATCTATTATTTTTAATAATATGATTTACAAATCCTTTTAACTCTGTTACATTTAAATTTACTTGTGCCATTTTTTTTATTAATTTAGTTGGATTACTTTTCCTGGTAACTCATTATTCATCTGAGAAACACTACTCAAACACCATAAGGTATTTTTTGGACAATTCTCTGGATTATATGCTTCACCATCTGTTAAATATATTAGGGCTGTGTAGTTCCCTTTTTCATTGTAATGATCAATGACTGGTTGAAATGAAGTTCCACCACGACCATGAATTTCCCAATCTTGTTTGGGATTAAACTCTTTTACACTTCCTAGACTAGTATCACATTGTGCAACTGTGATCTTATGACCTGTTTTATACATATGACTTAATTCACTAAAGAATTCTTTTAGTTCTTCTGTATTTACAGATCCTGATGTGTCAACACCAACAAGAATATGATTTCTAAACTTGATCTTAAGGCCCGGATTTGCAGCATACCGTTTGTTATACTTACGTCTTAGCTTTTTAGTATATATAATAGAAGAATTTCCCACAAATCTTTTAAGATATTGTTTCCAATCAAATTTAGGTGGTTGAATATTTAGTAGTTTCTCTATAAGTTCAGATAATTCTCCTGGAATATTTCCCATCTTCTTTTGAGTTTCTTCTGCAGATGCTTTTAATTGATGTTCAATTTGTTTTTGCATTAGTTTCTTATCTGCTTCAGGTAACTCATCAAACTCATTCCATGTACTATGACAATATTCTGACTCACCATCCATTTGATCCATTAATGAATCTAGGCCTGGACATGTGCCATCTTCTTTTGCTTGTTCTAAAAGCTCATAGTACTTTTTAGTACCTGCTTTTGTAGGAAGATTTAATTCTGGAAAACTAGATAACAACAATCCACCGGTTGGTAAATTGCTTTCTTTTATATACTGGTTGATCTCAAGATCTGCAGCTATATTAAAAAGTTTATGATCTGAATATAAGTCTCTTAATAATAAGTGACCAAAAGCAATATGTAACAACTCATGCTTTATCAAACCAAATCTATGGTCTTCACTGAGCTCATTGTAGAACTCTGGGTTTATAGTCAATTGCATACCAATACCATGTTTACTTACACCTGCTGTAGGTATGCGCTCACTATATTGTTTATTGATACCAATTAAAAAGAGCCCATAAAAGGGCTCTGTAAAAATTAGAGTTTTAGTTGTTCTTGCAACCTGATCTTGTATGTTAATCATCATTTATTATTTTGTTAAGTATTTCTCTATAGATACGGGTCATTGAACTAACTTTTATAAAAGTATAGATTCTCTGTGAATCAGCTATAAACTCAATTTTTATTGCATCTATAAATTCAGTTCTATCTTTAAACATTAATGCTTTACCCATTAGTTGATGTAATATGATACTATCTTCATATGCATTCTCATATATTTCTAATGCTAGTTCTTTATCTTCTATAGATCCACTAAACATTTGTTTAAGTCTGAAAAACTCTTCAATTGTTATTATTTTCTTTTTCATTATTTAGTATTTCTATCCATACACCCGGGTTTTCTTTATCATATATATATTGTTCAAAGACTGGCAAAATAAACTCAGCATTATCATCTTCTATCCATCCAAATTTTACCATATCATCTTGCACAGTTTGTGCAGGATTTATATAATCAAATTTATGACGTGTACCTCTGATAAATTCAAAAGATATTTTTGCTGGTAGATCATGTTTAGCTAGCTCAGCT
>TARA_R110002051_G_scaffold1143_8_pt1 | contig 28880 bp, 17 predicted proteins | sample TARA_R110002051 | Tara Oceans TARA_R110002051 (sample SAMEA4397023) | marine metagenome | biome: Polar Biome; feature: [MES] marine water layer (ENVO:01000295) within the mesopelagic zone...; material: water (ENVO:00002006), including particulate matter (ENVO:01000060) such as...... | reverse complement strand
GACCGCCTCCTCCTCCACTTATAATAGGATCGTCCTTTGGAGGGTCTTTCTCTGGAGTGGGGGGCTTCCCAGTAGACCCAGAGCCAGTAGTGACTGCACCCCTCCCATCATCCTCCTCTTCCTCTTCGGGAACTATGTCATCACCGATTCCTGTACCACCTTCCCCTGGAACCCCTTCCCCTCCATGACCTACATCAGGATCAACATCAAAGGGTGGAGGAGGGGGTGGTGGATCGTCTGGTGGTGGATCATCCTCTTCATGATGGTTTGCCGTTCCACCTCCTATAAAAATATCAGGCTCATCAGGAACAGGGGGAAATGTAAAAGGATTACACGTTGTACCTTCAGGAACCTGATTTTCTACTGCTATGGTTCCCTCAGGGGGAGGATCAATAATAGGAAGTATGCAACAAGATCGTGCCATTATAATTCTCAAATAATAAAAAAGATGTTTCTATTTTTATATAGAGTAAAATATACTAACTAGTCGTATTTTGAATAATGATTCTAGTAGGATTCAAATACGTTAGAGGACCTTCCGACTGAAACCCTCCAACTTTTCGTAAAGCACCGATGTCAACCCCATTATTTTGGTAGTTGCCATTTCCTACAGCAGTAAAGTTATTTATACTTCCTAAACCCTCATTATTAGAAAAGGGAACAACCTCATATCCAATAATTGTGTATTTGACGGTAGGATAAAAAGATGCTCCAAACTTAGGAGTATATCTAGCAGGATTATTCTCCTCAATGGTCTGAGATTGCCTATTCACATTAAACTTAGTCTGTCTAAACTGAGGAACACAAACGGAATAAGACAGGTGCTGATAGACGGATTGTTCGACTGTGGTGGAGTCATCTACCCCTTGCTTTCTTCCTCCCTCCCCATAGTCCTTCGGCACGCCTTTAGTGGCATCGGTTATTTGACCCCAACCATCTTTGGCTTCATGGTAATTATCCCCACCTTCCTCATCATGAACATTAAGAAATCCTTGCTTATTGAGGTTTGCATTCTGGTTCTTGATAGGCCAAGGTTGTGAAGCGGAATTAACAGTTAATATTGCTGTTTTCTTACCACCTTGATTCATGGTTATTGATCCTTTATTAATATATAAACCGCCTCCTAAACCAAATGCGTTACTATCATTTTCCCCGCCTGCCTGTCCTGCGGATGTGACAGGAGCGCAGTTCACATATTCTACAAGAATATCATAATCATTAACCCAATCAGGGAATTCTACTTCAAGTTTCTTAGTACACACATTAATCATACCCTTACCAGCCTTATCATGACTATTACTTGCAAATCCCCACCCAAACCATTTATTTAAGTAGGAATAAGGTGTGTCAGCGTTGGGACTTGAAGGAGGAGCAAAGGCACCAGGAACATAAACCAAAGGTCTCACTCTATTTCCTTGACCTTCCATCCACATCCACCAAGTAGGTTTAGGGGAGGGTGACGCCCCAGCCTCTAAGTCCATTACCTGTACATAATTCTGAGAATCAAGCGGTGGATCCCACTCAGGATATAAAGGAATATTTCGGGTCGATCCCATTCCTAAATAAGTTCCGTTACCCGCATCAAAGTCCGCAGCGTTAGGATCATTGAGCCATTTCTTTAAATCGTCTTGTCTAGTATTATAAACATACTCTAAATAAGCATCTTTTTTTACTTGTTCACCGGATTCTAAATATGCTTTAGAAGAATTGAATATGTTAAACGGATAAGATTGTCCATCCGCTGCTTTATATGTCGTAGCTAATACTTCTGAACCCCATGGACCCGCTGGGGGTTGTACGTCTGCATCACACATCGTCAAAAGAGTTCCCTCAACCCCGTAAGCTAAACCCCCCATTACATAATCGGTGTAAAGAACTCTACCATTAGATTTAGTTTTTTCTAACTGTAGGTTGGCTGATAATAGATTTCCAGCTACTTCTATTTTATCAACAATATCTCTTAGTTGAAAAGCTCCAACCGCAGGATTAGCAAAAGATAGAGGTGGGTTAGCAGCAGCAATACCTGCTCTTTCATTATAAGTAAACTCAGTAGTACGCAAGAAAGGACGAATATCAATAATATCATTTTGAGTAACAACTGTACTACCCTTTGTGACAACAACATATGCCAAAGGAAGAGCAGCTTGTCCAATTAACTGAAAATTATCTGACTCTACGTCTAAAGCTAGGAGAGGAGCTATGTTAAGAAGATCATCAGGAGAAGGGAAGCTCCCATGAATTTTAATTCCTAGGTCATTAGTAATACCCATTGACTCAGCATTATTAGAACTGTCACCCTTATTACCTACTATTTTAGAGGTTCCCGTATATGGATAATCTGGGTTAAATTCAGCACCGTCTAGAGTATGTATAGAATCTAAACCATCCTTCTTTATCCCAATACCAGCACCCCTAACAATACCTAAAGTAGGAGTAGTTAAAGTTTCGGGAGTAGCACCTCCTTGAAAACTTTGTGTAGTTGTAGAGCTTGAATCAATAGGTAAGCTGTATGCTACTAATAGATCAATTCTTTGCACAACATCAGAAATGTTATGTTTAACCCCATTATCATCAACATAAGAATAATCATCTTCATTAAATACTGGGATATTAATAGTTGTATTAGGAAAATCAACAACCGTTGTCCTAAAAACTCCTCTCCACATTTTAACAAAAGAAAGATGAATAGTATTTAAATTCGCAGCAGAATAAAGAGATCCTCCTGTAATTTGAGTAGAAAATAGAAAACTATTTTCTAAGCTACCTGCTAGAGAACCATACACAGATTGTCCAGGCCAAATCTTGTTTCCATTATTGTATTTAGGATAATTAGTATTTGCATCAGCCACTCCCCATGAAGCCCCCAACCCAACGGGAGAGTTTTGAAAAGTGTAAGTAAATTCTAAACCATTTATATTATACTCTCTGCTTCCATTAATAAACTCCTCCCATACCTTATCCCGTTGAGCAGGGGTCCACTCTTTATCCAAATCTCTTATAATCATACCCGTAAACCCATAAGAATCAATAGATCCTATCTTATCTAAAGGGTTAGGAATATTAAAAGCATCATTTACTCTAGAAACAAATCTACCCGCATTAACCTGTATAACTCTGCCACCTATAGACTTAGGTCTTAATTGTCTAATATTATAAAGATTAAGTTCACTCTTTTGTGTAAGATAAGCGTCACCATCTCCTCCCTCTAACTTATTCTTAATATATAAGATATTCTCTTCAAGCTGCCGAAGAGGGATATTATCTACTTCGTAGTAGTAAGGATCATTAGCCTTATAGTACCTAATAGGTTGTATAAATGAATACGGGGTTGCCATGTTTATAATTCTCTATCAATATCAAAGAGGCTAGCAGAACCTAACCCTAGCCCAAATCCATCCGTAGCTTGGTAGAAGCCTTCTCCTGGGTATGCAACTGTTGCTTTATAATAACTAAATAATTTCTTTCTTCCAGATGTTCCTAAAAGTCCATTCTTAGCATTAGCAAAAGTATTAATAGCTGATTCATCTAACCAAATTCTAGACGCTGAATCTGCTGGAACTAGTCCAGATACATATGGGAACGAAGATGCTACATTTTCAGATCTTTGGTCAGCAGGAAGACTGTCTATATAAGCACTAAACGCTAGCTCTTGGTAAATTGAACTCGGATTAGTGTAATTATTACCTTGATCATTTGTAGCACTACAATCAGAAGATGTTGCATAGCCTTGAGCAATAAGCTGGTAAGGAGCCCCAGTTTTTAAAGTAGCATGGCTTGGCATATTGTACCCCATACTAAAGAAGGGATCTACATTGGGAATACCTGGAGTATAAAAACCTGTTGATCCACCATCTACATATCCTAAATATTTAGTTTTAGGATGAGGAGAGATATAAAGTCTAAAGGGACCAATATTTTCGGGATTAGTTTTTCCATAAACACCTAACCCTGTGCCTGTGTTTACACCTACTCCAAAAGAATCTAAAACGCTGAGAGTAGACGTATCTGGGGTGGAGGACGGCGCACCTGAGAGAGGAGTTTGAAGGGCACCAGAAACCCACATGGCACTAGGGCCATAATAATAAGCACTTACATCTTGAGGGTGTTTAGCACCACCTGTTTGAGCATTGTTTCCTACTGATAAGTAGGATGCATGAAGTTCGGAATTATCTGCAATATTCCAAATTCTAAGCTGATCGCACTCTCCTACGGTGGAAACATCATAATAGGGTCCAAAAGTATTTGTCCAACCAGCAGGGAAGGTAACATTTTTTACATTTACTTGGCTATCACCAACCGCTCTCACACACATTCCACCTATGGAAGCATCCGTCATATCTGTAGAAGCTACAGGGAAAATGCCCTGATATATTTGACGAGTACCAGCGTCATCAACATTATTTGTTACCGTAGGATATTTTGACTGTGGCACAACATTATAAGTTGCATAATTAATAAAAGGATTAGGATAAAACTGTAACCAACCAGAGGCACACACAGAAGAAGTATTAAGATTTCTACTTGTTGTACCTGTATCATAATCTTGATCCACACTTAAGTACTTACTCGCCCAATGAGCGTTATAATCTCCTACATCATGTATATCTAAAGTAGAATTTTTATTAGCAACTAGAGATGCTCTGGTAGAGTGTAACTGAACTTGAGTCTGATTTGAAGGAGAAACGGCATTTTCTAAAACATAACCACTAGTATCTATTGAACCCTCTTTATTCAGATGAGGACCAATTTCAATGGTAGAATTTTCTTCAGCAAGAGCATCTATCCCTATTTGACAAATAGTAGTAGGCCCAGCAATAAGAATATGAGAGTTTTTACCAGCATAAAGAGCAGCATTAAATTGTTGACTATACCACTCAGGAGGTCCAATTACCCAGTTAGCATCTGGCCCAGTTCCATAAAGATCTAATCTACTAGAGTTAACCACTCTAAAGGCAGAACCTCTAATTGCGGAGTTCAGGGCAAGATATGCAGAGCCAGTACCTAAAATAGACTTCGTAGACACCGCTTTCATGTAAGATCCATTATCTAAAACAACAGCGGGTACAGTTGTTGAATGACCCCCTCTAGTAGTAACTCCAAAATTATCCGTTAAAGAGAATCTTGAGTACTTTGCAGGCATACTAATTACATCAGTAGGGATCATCCTAGAAGAATTTAATACAATGTGTTGACCGTTATCGGTAAAGTTAGTAGAAGGATACCAAGGTCCACCCGTCCACCTGAAACCACCAGAAGATCCAGAAGCATCAGGAGTTGAATTATAGTTTAGAGTGGAGTTATTACACTTAACTCCTTCATTTTGATTGTGGTCAACAGTTAGCTCAGATAATTCACAGACAGTATTATCCAAAGAAATTCCAATATTATTTTGGAAAGAGGATATTCTTTGTCCTGTTCTAATTAAAGATTCTTTTGCTAGAATACCTTCCTCCATATTAAAGAAAGTTTGTAAAGCTAGGGCCTGGGGTCCAGTCGCATTGGAACGAAGATTACCCGCACTATCACGGCCAAAAGCCATTACTTCAGGAGTCCGTAAATTTGAATTTTCAAGAACTATACCTTTTATATTTCTATAAAAACAGTAAGGGGAATCAAGAGGAAGACCATATAGATTTTCTGTGGAAGCACTTAAGGTAATATTAGAATTAATAGCCCTCAACCCTGCGGTTGCATTTAGCAATACTTTTTCACTTAGATGAGATCCCCCATCTTGTAATTCATAGTTATGGTGAGCTATGAAACCTCTATTTAAAGTAACATTAGAATTAACAGCTTCTAGTCCTGCGTGCTTACATCTAGTAGCAGCACAATTTTCTAAAAGAACTTCGGATTCTTGGATATCAAAACCTATATCTGCTCTCTGGCTTCCTGTAGAAGCAAGACTAGCTTGAGTGGCTCCATCTACGCAGAACCCTCTAATATATATTTTCCCACTACAACCCTTAACTGTTACTCCACTTAAACAATTAGCATAAACTAATCCTGTGGCCCTAGCCTCAGTACTGTTTGAAGGATTATTCCCACAAATTAAATTATCTCTTTGAACATTAGCATCATTCCCAGGATTTGTAATAACTATATCAGAACTAAGAGAATTATCAGCATAAGGAGCCATCTGGAAACAGTTGGCACTAACCTGTGATGGGAAAGACCAAGCAGTATTACCATCTCCAAAATTTGTGGACATAGTAATGGTTCTTTTAGAAACCGCTTTATCATTACCCCATTCAGGATATAATGCAAAAGCTCTAGTAAAGTTATTCCACCAATCTATGGCAGTATTTCCATCCCATACAGTAGTACTTACTCCTATAGAAGAGCTTTCATACATAGCATCACTTAAAGAAGTACTTCTCATCATGAGCATAGAGCTTCCATCGGTAGGCACAGCCCCGCCGACTTCCGTTAATATAGGAAGTGCTGAAGGGGTTGTGCTTCCACAAAGTGCCTTAGCAAATCCTCTATTAATAATTTCTAAACCAGCCCCAGAACCCTCAAAGTTTTTATGCTCTAAGTGCATTCCCCCTAACTGCCCACTAGTGCAAACCTCAATAATTATGGGGCATCTAATAGTATTAGGAAGAGCATCTACTGCATCAGCAATACTGCTGAAAACCTTCTTGTTGTCCACGCCAGTAGAAGATACGGTAAGCATAACCCCATCTACAGCAGAAGTAGGCCAACCAGCCATTTCATAAGTAAGATTAGTTCGATCTTCTAGATCATAAATAGGAAGGTTATCTTGTTCCCAGTTATAAAAGGAGCTTGAATCAAACTTGTATACGGGATCAACCCAACTATTTAAAAGTTGAGCAGTCCCAGAGGCTAGATAAAAATCATTAAGTTGATTAAGAGAAGGCATGTTAGAAGTTCAATGTCCATTTAAAAACAAGAGCAAAATCATCTGTTTTTGCTATATCAGTGAAGGGTCTGTAAGCTACTAGATTAGATCTAGTTGTAGCATACCCTAAAGGATTTTTCATATATAAACCAATTTCATTAAGAGTGTGAGAATTACAAGAACCTCTCTCAATATACATTATATAGGTTACTGAATTAAGGTCTACCCGTTTAATACTATTATCAGGAATTACTCCAAAAAACCAATTATAGCTTCCTTGTGAAGTGGACTTTGCTCCCCCATCGTAATTCATGGTATAGCCTGTTACTATAGGCAAGTTTGAATCTACATCTGTGTGGTAATCTGAAATACCTTCAACCTGTCCAAGAGCAGAAACAAGATCTACTTGGTCAATTCCGTAAGTATCAATTACAGTATCCCCTTTGACTCCAAGTTTAAAATATCTAATTTGAAAATTAGTTATATCAGCAGCACCTGACCCAGAGTACAAAAGACCCAAACCAACGCCCATACCAGAGGTAATTACGTTATGGTCAGCAAATACTTGCTCTTCAACCCCATCCTCATAGACCTTATAAATCTCTAGGTGACCTGAGACATCTATATTTTCATTGTGTTTCATATATATAACCTACTTATAATAGTATTTAGTCTTGACATCTTATTTTCTATGTCGCTGTCTCTTTATATAGTTTAAGAAATTTCCTCACTAGATCCTGGTATCTGAGGACCAGGATTAATGTATCCTCCTGTATCATGATTATCAACATTATTGGATACACCTAAAAATCCTACAGACCACCTAATAACCAAAGAAAAATCTGAAGTTTTAGTAATTGCAGTAAACTTACGATAAGCTATAAGAAGTGGGGAGTCCTGACTAAGCCCTTTCGGATTTTTAGAAAATAGTCCTACCTCCGTAATCGCCTTACCATTTCCACTATTTTCATCTAAAGTAAACTCAACTTCAAATGAATCCATAAAAATTTTACTTATGTATTCGGGGGGTATTACAGCAAAATACTCATCAACCCCAGAATACAAAGTAGAAGATAATAAAGAACTAGTTAATAACAATGCTGAACAAGAAGGAGGGCTCACATTAATATCTGTGCAAGAAGCTAAAACTCCTCTATATCGCTTTACAACCTCTAAAGTTGTTTCATCGCCATAATCTGTCCAATCAAAAGGGGCAGATAACTGATAAAAATGAGAAGATATCGCTAGAGAAGTGTTATAGCCAATAGTATCTGTCCCTACTTGGAAGTAAGCTGGAGGAAAGTCTTCAGCATACTCAGAACCAGCCCCCATAGATATTTCTGCTAAAGAATAACTAAGTCCATTAGTAGTAAGATTATCCTCATCTAGAACTATTTCTTGGGTTCCATCCTTATATATCTTACAAATTGTGACATGTCCTTTAACCATTGCCTGCTGCTCCAAAATCTATTGTCCATCTAATTTTTAAGTCTTTGTATGCCAAAGCTCCAGCAGGATTAACAGCACCTATATTATCATTAACACTCGTAAGATTCTGTATAAATTTCTTTGAACTAAATAATCTATATTTTCTAGGATAAAGAGGATTAAAATCAAAAGGGGCTCCAGTTGGTGGTTTACCCGTAATCGTATTAGATGCAGGTATGGTTGGATCGGCTGGAAAGTCTAAATCTTCCTGTATAGTTTCTTTAGGATCTATAGTCCACAAACCTATATTAGTAATACCTCCATAAAGATTAGCCATTCCACAATCACCAGAAGAAATGGTACACTCATAAGTTACTTTACTATTTTTATTAAAATCTGCGGTATTTATATCAGTCCCAGCAGAAGAAACAATTAACGCATAAGCAGATAAGGCTACCCCATTACCACTGTCCCCTAATCTCCCGTTAGGTATAGGATTATAAACCTTCCCTACATATCCCAAAGCATCCATTGAACTAGCTTCATTAAAACCCCCGTCATACACGCCAGAGAGCATGGCATTCTCGCCATACCATCCATAGGCAGCGGAGTTATCAAGGCTACTCACTAAAACCCACCTAGAGCCTCCTGCGGGGCTGCTAGACCCCTCTGCATAACAACCCATTGTTAATGCTTGAGGACCTACACTTCCTGCGCCACTAAGGGGCTGACCACCGTAGAGATCTTTATCCCAGAGAGCCCCCTCAATAACAGTAGGGGCTCTAAACCAATCATATTGAGTTTTTCCATTAATTACTTTTTCAGGAAAAATACTATACCACAAGGGCTCGGAATAACTACTCAAATTTCCTACTTGATCTCTATATGGAATCATATTAAGATTTTGTCCCATATCCAAGCCACTTAATACAGAAGAAGAATCAAACGGGGTCTCAGTATTTAAAGGATTACCTTTAGTATCTGTTGTAACAAGTTTATAATCTAAAGGATCAGGATACTTTCTAGATATAGTATCTAAGCTATTAGTGGGTAAATAGGAACTAACAATACTTCCATCAGAATAATAGCTTCCTGAAGCTCTCACAGTTCCCGCATCACTAGGAGTACTAAGTCCTGGGGGAACATTTCCTAAAACTCCTCCAGACATATCCCACATATCATTCTCATGATTACTATTAAACTGAAGATCAGTAGGGTATCTTCCCCGCTCTATTTGCCATCCATAAGTATATATTGCTCCTGACGCTCCAAGTTTTCCTGTAGCTGTGTTTTTGGGATAGGGAATCCCTTTAGGACTTATAGAAAAACCAATACCACTAGTAGCACTAGGAGTTAATGTAGACACATAAGCTCTATACCAACCATCCCCCGCATCTATCACTCCATTAGTAGGTTGCCAACCACTAACAATATAACCTTCCTCCCTTGGAGTATCTGTACTACGAATAAAAAGGGAACTGGGCTCAATCTCAGTTGGAAGTCCAGTTTCAGAATTAGTCTTAAAAGCAATGTCCAATGGATTTTGAGAATATTTTGACCAGTCAGGCGCAGTCGGATTATAATAATACGATCCTTTAGCAGTTACCATAACTCTAAGTAGCCTCTGAGAGCCGACTTCATTAGGATAAAATGGAATATCCGTATCTAATTTAAAATAAATAGAAGCACAAACCCAATTATTATCAATAGCACTATAATTTAATTGTGGATTACCTGCGTCCCACGATCCACAAGCCCCAGCCGTTCCACCATAACATGACCACCAAACATACTGAAGTATGCCCTGCCCGTAGTCTACGTTACCCGCCGTATACCTTGTAACATGGGCTACTGAAGAAGGGACATGTGCATACTCTGGTGGAGGAGAAATAAAAGGAGTATTAGAAACCAAGGTATACTGAATAGAATTACCATAATAAGTATTAGTCTGACCTGCTACATAGTTTGGAGACTTAGGATGGTTTCCTGACACTGTACTCCATCTGAAAAGATTTCTTCTGCTAGGATACGCATGAGCATTTCCTTTATATGCTGAAGCATCTTTACCGAAGGAAATTGCCTGAACTACCCAATTAGAAGTATCCATAACTGCTGGGGAAATCCCTAGAGTACTAGAGGGAGTAGTAAGCATGTCTACAATAGTTTGTCCCGCTGAATTAACTACAAGATTATCTTCTTTATAGAGAAGCTCTTCTTTTCCACCTTCAACAATTTTAAATACTTCTACTGTACCTTTCATAGTTAACCTTCGATAATATCCAATGAGGATAGAACGCCATAAGCATCTGTTCCAGCAGGGTTTCTATCATACATATAAGTATTTGAACGATAGTTTAGTCTACTTCCACCACTAACATCCATAACCCCTGAAGTTACTGTGCTATTTCTACCTGCTATTCCCGTACTAAGAGTTTTGAAAAATCTAAATACTGTTTTTAAATCAGAAGGATCTAGTCGTACATCACCGTATTTAGTTGTAATTACAGCTTTATTATAGTTAGTAATATCTTTAATTTCTATGCTTTCGAAAACTATAAACCTATCATTATGTCCATGTAGATCAAAAAATTCTAAAGCATACTTTTGATCAGTTCTATGAACTTTATCATAATTATTTCCAGTAATAGCTTTCAACCCATGAACATTTTTATTAAATGTAGAAAATTTAAAAGTAATAGACTCTCTTGAAGACTCCCCTAAATTAGCTATAGCTTGAGGGGAAGACCCTGGAATTAATAGTAAGGGCGTAGTAAGAGGCTCATAGCAATTTTCAACTAAAGGTGCAAGACTATTGAAAGAAACTACTTTACCCGATTTAAACTTTATTTGTTGGGCTAAATTACGAGCTATATTTATTCCGTTAGACCCTGCAAAGTCACTAATTTTTCTCCATGTCCACTGTCCATCGTCATTATACGACCATACCACCTCAGACTCGGGTTCAGTATGAACCCACAACCCTAATCTTGATTTTCCAAAAGTCTTACCGTCAGTGCTTAAATTATGAGCTTTAACTGTAACCTCATACTCATGATCCACTTCTAAAAAATTTCTAGCTTTGTTAGAAGTATCTGAATTATCAATTTTAATTTTAATACGGGGTAATAAATCTGAGTTACTAGAACGGTGATACTTAATTAATTGATTATTAATCAAATATTTAGAAAAAGAGTATTTAGTTTGGGCATCTCTTGTTAGATTAAAAATACTAAAAATAGGATGTCCAAGATACTTTGTAGAATTAAAAGGAGCAGAAGTATCTACCAACTCTATCGAACTTACTAAGTTAGAGTTTCTAAATTCTGGATATTTTAAGTAAACATCACTGGTATCGCTGGCAGCTACACTTCCAACATTGTATATTGACGCAGATGCCCCACTAGGACTCAATATCCCCGTACCCCCATTATAAGAAATATCTACTTCAGTAATGGGGGAACTAGCGGCTAAAAAGGAACTTACCCCTAAAGAAGACCCATCTATATTAAAGTCTGAATTATAAATTAAGGGTCCGTATGTATGGTTAATTATATTAGGTCCCCCCAATAACTCAAAAAAGTTAACTAAAGTATGACTACCATATAAATTATTATATGTATTAAATAAAGTATAAACAGGATTTCCAAAAGTAAAATGTTCATAATAATTTAAAGATTCATCAGAACTTTCTTTATTTATAAGATGATTTCCTATAGAAAAGGGAACATTAAGCCCATCAGTTATGGCAGCTTGATAATACCAAGAACTAAAATTCATAGGGGTAATAAGATCACTACCTGTAGGCCACAAAGTATTAACATAACCGTATGAATCGTAGTAACCGGAAACCATGGAACTAGCTTGTAAATATTTTTCCTGATCATGTACTTTATTCATCACCATTAATATTTTAGAAAGATCTCCTCGCCTTCCATAAGTATTACATGAAGAAGTTGGAATATTTTGTTTAGCTCTAGAAGCAAAAGTATTACTTACATCATATCCAAATATAGAACTAGGAGAAATAAGATTCTGACACTGCTCCCACACAGGATGTATATTTTTATGATCCAATAATGTTCCCAAACCATACCCAACATCATTTTGTCTTATAGAAACATTCTGGAATTTTAAGGAAGAGGGGATGTACCCTAAAGGCACATAACCTATACTTGAGCTATAGTAGGAAGTAGATAATTCTAAACTACCTGGATTATTCCTTCCTAGTCTTGTAAACATCCTGTTCTCTGGGAGTAAACTGTGGTAGTTTCTTCTACGGAGAGAGTTACGAGGAACTGCTATAAAGGTGGTAGCGGACATCATTACATCAGCTAAGGAATCAACATTTACCCTGTTAAAATGTTTTGCAGGGAGTCCATTAGCAATAGCCACAGCTTCCATATCAACACAACAAGTTGCAAAGTTGGTTGTTACGTTGGAGGAGCCTTCATAAACATTATTAAAATTTGGTCTAAGCTCTTGACAAGTAAGAGTAGAAATAGAATTCATAGTATCAGCAACATCTGATACAGTTAGGAAGACATTAGGAATAGCATGAGCAGGAACTACTTGGTCTATAACTCGTAAAATTTTTGTAAGGCCATATTTAGCCGTAGGCACCATCTGCTGTGAGGCCCAATCAAAACTACTAGCATTAAACCTCATCATGAAATTAGAAGACTTTCCATTCCAAAGACTAAGCAAACTTACAGGATCAGGGCCAACTTTTTGTTTTGTTACATTTTTAAGTATAACACCATAATTATCAGGATAGTGTTTAGTTCTAGTAAACATTAAGAAATTATTAAGAACTTTAGTTACATCAATAATAGTACTGTTTTGTTCTGTAATATACTTTTTAACAGAAGCAGCAAAAGATTTATCCACTCCATAGCAACGTAAGTAATACTCAATACGTTCAATCATATTAGTTGTTACTTCAGTTTGAGTATAATACTTTCTTTTTTCATAAGGAGGAATTAAATAAGCTCTATTCCTGTAGAAGAAAGAAAAGTTAGGATCAAAAAATACAGATAACTCTTCTGAATCTTTATCACCAACAGAGCCTGTCATAAATTTAGGAACAGGAAACCCTTCCCCAGGCACATCGCTGCCTATTTGAGCTTGAACAGTATTGGGTTCTATATAATAAGGACCTAAGTAAGACTCAACTGGTTTAGCAGTATACTCTGCTGTTTGTATGGCTTCTTTGGTAGCTAATTTAATTTGAGGAAAAGGCTTTGCATTTAGTTTAAAGTTATCAGGAAATTCTCTTACTAAATCAAATAAGATTTTATCAACTACAAGTTTAATATTCCTATCCATATCTGTGTATGAATAAGAAGTTATACCCAATTCTGCTGCTAATTCTGGGGTATATGTTTCAAAATTTGAAAAAGCCTCAGAGCTTGTAGCTAGAGAGTAATAAATCAGATCTGGGATATAAGATTCATATAATTCTGTTAGGGTATCACTAGTAGTAACATTCAAAACCCCCGTTGAAAACAGAGTATCTAGTAAATACTGAATGGATCCTTTAGTTCCTTTTTGCTTATATAACTTAACAGCATTTCTAAGCTGTACTCTCCACTTATCAATATCGGCCCCAATAAATCTCCACCCAATTAATTCTGCTAGTAACTCTAAAAATTCATCAGGACATCTTCCTATGTCATATAAAACCCCTATTTCATTTTGCTCTGTCAATCTATCACTTATACAGAAAGACATAGCTTCCAAAAAGCGAGTGAGAGGACCAGCTTCCTCAGTTGTAGTTATTAAAGACCCATCCTTAGCGGTAGTAGAAGTACCAAAATAAGTAGAAAAAGAATCCTCTACTAATTTATCAGGACTATTAAGGAAATGAGGAGAGTACACAACAGTATTAAGGGTTTTAAGTCTATCTAATAACTGTGTTCCACTAGTATAGGGTGCTGCACTTATACCTAAGGAAGACGCATAGTGAGGGGGTACAACCTTATCTTTCAAAGAAAAGGCTCCTTCATTTCTCCAAAGATGTTCTTGATAAATATTAATAGTATCTTCTAATACAATGGATCTTCCTTTCCATAGGGTATCAGTAATTAACGTAGCCAAAGCAGAAGAAGGGTCAAACCCTCCTGCTGGGCCTGACCTATTTAGGAAGTACAGCCATCCAAGATTGTTAGCTAAGTACTTATATGTTCCTGAAGAATCGTTGGAGAAAGCACTAGCAGTTAAAGTTGCTAAATTTTCAGTAGCATGGTGTCCAGTAGCTAGAGCAGGAATGGAGGGTAAAAAAGTTCCACTAACATAATCTATAAAACTTGCACTAGTTTTATAATTAGAAAAACTTTGATTTAAGGGATACAAGATGTTTCTTTGGAAATCATCAGGTGATATCTGAGCAGGCGTATTCCGTTTTATAAAATATTTAGAAAATCCTTCGGGAGTATTAATGGAAGATAAATAAGTATCATATACTAATGCAGAGACTGGAAAAATCGTAGCCTGATTCTTATTAGCAAGGATATGAGAGTTAATTAATTGATTAGGATAAGAAACCTGAACTCCACTAACTTGCTGTTCATCGTTAAAATAAAACTTAGGGATTATCTGCCTAATAGCATCTAAGTAATTTCTTTTAAAGTATGTCTGTTCTCCCTTTACACCCTGAAGATTATCCTTTGCAGAAATAACAGCAGTAGTCTCCACGACAACTTTATCGAGACTATCAAACTTAGATGTTTTTACATATCTTCTTGACATTAAACTAAAACAGTATTAATAGTAAAATTATTCAATTGAATAATCTCATGAAAATCAACGATGACAGTTCCTGGGAAGTTGTCAACGGTAGAATACCTTACATTAGGTAACTTAAAAATTTCTCTACTTAGTTCCTCTGGAATAAAAGCTTGTCCAAAATCCGTATTATCTATATTAAAATAGTTTAAGATAACATTAGCTACTTCTTGTTCAATTGAAGTTTGCTTGTTCTCCAACTCCTTGTCAATACGAATAGTAACTACTAGATCTAAGGTTCTAATTAAACCGTCTACAACTGCTACTTCATCAGTAAGCATTTTCTTGGGTTCAATCTCTTCCAGTAATTGCTGTTTAAAAACTGACGAGGCTTTCTGTAGAACCAAATCACTAGCTTTTTCTAAAACATACATGTCAATTACATTAGCTGATGAAAAAGCCTCTCTAACAGCAGCAGTTGTCTTGCCTATTGTGCCTTGTTTACTTCTAAATGTATTTCCTATAGAAATAAAGTCTTCAAGAGTAACTACTCTATCTTGTCTCTTAAAAGTATAAGGAGCATATTTCTTAGCATGTTCAGCAGTTTCAGCATTGGCTCCTCCAGTTGCAGCGGATATATTTTCAGTTGTAAAAGAAATTAATGGGCTACCTGTGTTGCTACTAATTCCTTGGGTAGTAACATTAATAAAATTAGGATTAACATTTCCTCTGCTTCCTCCCCCTATTCTATAAGCAACTGTAAACTCAGAACCCGCAGGAGGAGAAGCACCCAAAACATTATCTCCAAAAATAACCGTGGCAGCATAATTATTATCATAAGTTACTTGAAAAATTCTATCCGTAGCTCCAGAAGAGGAATACAGTCTGTCTACTTGGCTGTATGCTCCATAAGCATCATCGTTAGGATTACCAGTATCAACAAATACTTGAACACTTCCATCAATAATGGGTGACTCAGTTAAACTAATTCTTTTATTTCCCTCTAAAGTATCAAAAGTTCCCTGTTGAAGACTTAGCTGACCTTCTAATATTGCTACATTTTCAAAAACTGAGCTAGCTCCCCCCACTCCCCCGTTAGTAGCTTCAGACCCCTCAAGTTGAAAAGATGCATTTATTCCCTGCAAGCTCTCAATAGTATTATTAGAAAGCTTATAAAGAGTATAGTTGACAGGTGCGCCATCTTCTTTAGATTTTATAGAAAAAACTCTATTATTCCCCGCATATGTAATAGGAAAATCTGCAACCACTGGTGTAGTGCCATCAACAGTTAGTTTAACGGAGGCTGCTGCTCCTAGTGGACCTTTCATATCAACCCCAACAAGTTCTAATAACTTCTTAAGATTTGCTCTATCCTTAACTGTGCGTAGATAGTTTTCATTTGCAAGCATATCTCCCTTAAGAGACATCACAGCCCCCATATAAGCGACAACTTCAACAAGCATCATACCTAGGTCTGACTCAGAAAAGTTCTGGTAGTCTAGAGGATATACTGATCTAATATATCCCACTAGTTGCTCCCTTATTGTGTAAAAATCATTTCCAGCATAATCAATAAAGTCTTGTTTCTTCCTATCAGGAAGAGATGTAAGTTTCATAAAATCTGTGTTTGCTGTTCCTGAGAATACCATTATCCTATATTAACCTCTGTGTCAAAAATATCTAGCGATCCGTCCAATAACTGAAGCGTTAGCTTAATAATAATTTTACTTGCTTCAGTGTCACTATTGGCTGCGAAAACACCTAAATTAACTATATTAACCATACTAAAATATTTAGATACTGTTTTAAGAATTTCAGTTCTAATAAGAAAAAAAGTTATCTCATCCAAAGGTTCAAAAATAAACTTTTTAATAGATACCCCATAATCAGGTAACATTACTCTTTCACCCCTCTCACATAGCAAAAGTTGACGAAGATTATTCCTAATAAGGGACACACCATAACTTGGACTAAAGTAACTTTGTTGGCTATAATTTTCTTGTAATGCTCCTCCTGTAACCGTATCAAAATTACCTACTAAAGGATATACAAAACCAGCCAATCTTTTATATTTAGATTGAACGGCCCTTTTTACTGGGATAGAAACGGTAGTCCCAAAAGTATTATGAGTGGTTGTAGTAGCCATTACATTCTAATATTTTCAAAAAATCCTTGTTGAGCTTCATAATTCTTACGAATATCGTAAATTGCTAAAGCCTTATTATATAGTTTTAAACTACCTAGGAAGCCATACAAGCCACTTTTTTTGCCTCCCCATTTACCCCCCATAAAGTTCATCCCCTCATTACTATCCGTTATGTGAAAAGGCATACCTCTAGTATGCATCCCATCCGTATACCCCCCACCAATAACCCAGGGAGTTGTAGTAATTCCAATGCCTGCTCCCTCAGATTTAGGACCATCCCAATACCAAAAATCTGTCTGTCCTAGTGAATTAGGTGGGAAGGCTGGGCCGTTAACAGGGAAAGTTTCATTAGATGGGTAATTACTCTCGGAATATTGTTTATCATAATTAAAAGAGCTTGCATCAGTAATAGTAGGGATTCTAGGTGGTCCTTCTTCACCAAAAGTAGATCGTATTGATTGGGACTTCAGAATATTGCCATTTAAATAAATACTAACCAAATCTAAGCCGTAATCTATAGTTATAGTAATAAGCTTAAATCCACTACTACAATCATTAATTTTATCACCCGTACTCGTAGAAGAGGAGGTATCTACTGCTAGTCCATAAAAGCCACTAGGGGCTTCTAAACCATCCACACACCAAGCTGCATCAGCAGAAGCAGCTAAGAAAGTAACCCCAGAGGTATTAACAGACTGTGTTGGGCTCATATGAAAGACTAAACCGTCAGTTAGAAGATTATCAGAAGGATTATTACTAGGAGCAGATCCTCTGGAAAGCCTCCTGTCTCTACTAAATCCCATAATCATCCCTTTAACCACATCAGAACCACTTTTAGGACCAATAATCCATTCTTCATTAGGAGAAGTATTAGTTCCTCCTCTATTTTCATTTCCCATAACAACGCGATTAAGGGAAGATAAAGAATTATCAGCATTCCAACCAGGGCCAGTAGAATCCCCTAAATCGGGGATATGAGTCCAAAACTCAAAAGTCGCTCCTTCAGTACTATAAAGAAGGCTATCAACTTCGTCCCATCCTTGTTGAAGTTTAGCATATCCGTAAGGTCTAAAAGCAGAATAAAGTTGCTCATTAGTGGCAGCAATATGTGGAGCCTTTGAATTGCCATCACCATCCACCCCAGAGAACATATTACAAACCCCTCTAAAATATGGAAGACCTACACCAGAAGGAAACATAGAATCAATAGAAGAAGCTACAATTTGAGCGGGTTTATCACTAGCAGAACTTGTATTACAGTTAATTACAAAATACTTACCAGAATCAGGAGAAACAATATCAGCATCTAAGAAATTATAAATACTAACTAACTTCTCTGTAGTAATTAAGGAATTCAAGGAAAGAACTGGTCCACTGGTTCCATAAAAAGAGGGATCAGAGCTAATAATACTCCCTACCCCTACTGGGGCTACAATTATTTCATCAGCCGTAAAAGAATCCTGAGGTATTTCACTCTTAATAAAGGTGGGACAAAGGGGAAGAACTACGCCAGAGCAGTCACCAGGATAAAACAGCAGTTGTTCCTGTTTGTCTTTTTCAATAGCTAACTTAGCAGCATCTAATCCTTGAAAATCATTAATAGGGATCTGCCCCATAATAGCGGGTTTATCATGTGGGGCCAAAACTACATGCACTTCAATTTGCTTTTTACGTCTATCAATCTTTGAATCATGATCCGAAATCATAGAATATAAAACTTGTCTTTGGTTTGATAATAAGGCACTATCTTCTGTAAACCCACTAGCCTGTAGATCCCCAACATAAGAAGACACATCATAAATCTGTCTATTTCTTTGATCTATTAATACTTGTAAGAAATGATCATCCTTATAGTAAGCTTGTATCTCTGGGCTCTCATTAATAGCGTTAATATCAAAGACAGTTCCTGCCCATTTATTAAATGTAGCCCAAGTAACAATTTCCCCCTTACCTCCAATGTTAGGATTATATTCCTTCATCCACTTCATCATATTAGGGGGTACTCCAACTTCTGGGCGCGGAACCCCCTCAGAATCATAATAAATAGCACTTACAATATTAGTAATACAACCATCATATTCTAAACCACCCCCATATGAATCATAATAAATACCTGTTCTAGAAAAAAGATACTGCCCTTTTTTAGAGACTGGTGGTTCCATATTATGACAATATATAACATCCGTAAAGGGGTTAAAATCATCATCCCCTAGTAAAATAGGACCATCTGGGCCAGCCACTGCGTCACAAAAATTAAGAGTTGATCCAAATCCAGACACAGATTGCTCAAGAGTTACACCATCTCCTATATCTAAATTTCCCCAAAAACAAGGTTCTGGGTTATTTTCTGGGTCGGTCAACCTAGCGTGCCTAATATCGTTAATATTTTGTAGTTGAGTCCTGCACTGATCAATAAAGTCTGTTGTTACTTTTAAAGAAGCCATTTCTTCCTCAAATTCTTGACTTGCAACAAGATCGGCAGGAGGGGGGCTAAAACTATTTCCATCTTTGTCCGTAAATCCAACATATTTATCTGCTAAAGCGGAAGGACCTTTTCCAAGAGCCATAAAAGTCATTGCCTGATCTATGCAACCCTTAATAACATCATACTGACCTTTAAGATTGTTTCCTATAACTACTGCTTGAGCCCCAAACCCCAAAAGCTGCCCAAAAGTTCCCATGTTCCCTAATGCTGTAGAGGCGTCTTCTTCTTGTCCCTTAGTAGAAGATTCAGATGTAAATACAAAACGTCCTAAATTCGTATCGTAACCAACCTTTGCCAAAACGGTATTCATACTTTGAATAGCATTTTTTGCAACAGTATCAGCAGCGGCCATTCCATTAGCTATATCACCACCCATTGAATCAAGAATACCCCCTGGGAAAGCGGCAAGTACATCTTTGGTAAAGTCTAACAAACAACTAGGAACACCAAACTTTGTTTGTAAAACATCTAATATGGGGTTAGGAGAAGTATTAAGAATACCCGCTGCTTTCGCATAATCAAATATAGCCATAATTATAATTCCGGTGGTTTATGAAGCATGTCATCATGAATAGGGTCATTAATACGAACCTCATCCCCATCAATATATACATTTCCTGGGGGCTCGTCCTCTCCATTATTCTTACCTGCATTAATATCTATCCTAGGTGCATTAATTTCTACTTCTGTTTTACTTTGTAAGGTTATTTTTCCATCAGCTACTATATCTACAGATCCTCCCGTATCAATAATAACTTTAGACAGAATCCCTGGTGCGTGTATATGGATCACAGAGTCTACTTCTAGGGCACTTAACGAAATATTATTATATTTAGATACAAGCTTAATACACCCAGTAGTCTCATTCCCAAACTTGTTCTTTCTTCTTTTTTTGTAACCACCTTTCTTAGGTCCACCGTTTTCCGATTTATTTATACCCCAATACTTAATTTCAGAATCTGGATTTGAGCTAGTAAATCCATTCTTTCCATCCCCATAAGATAATCTAGCTGTGGACTTATTTTTTATTTCAAAATTAAAACCATCTTCAACCCACATGGCATAATTATTATGTAGGGTATACATATTCACAGGCCCATGAGTTCTCATATGGTATTCGCCCTCAGAATAAGGACTTTCTGGGCTAGATTCAGAACACCAAATAAAATAATCTTTACCCTTATGCTCATTGTCCATCACAATTCCGTTTACAATTCCACTATCTACTAACTCAAATCTTTTTCCTGATCCACTGTACATTCCCGTTCTATAATCCTGAAAGGGGACAGAAGACTTATTAGAAGAAGCTCGATTAGAAATTTGAAATGCATCCCCTCGGGAGTTGGTTAGACCCATTTGTTCAGGTATTACACCTTTTCCCAGGTACATATCCTTAAACTTATCAGGCCAGACGCTTAAATCTCCCTTTGGTTTAGCGGACTTGCCAGGGGGGATAGGGGGTCCAGCTAATCCAGGTTTATCATGAGGGATGTAAGGCGCAGGAGATTCTCCTGAGGATTCCTTTTCAGGAGAATCATCCTCAGGAGGTATAGCATTATCAAAACCAGGAAGATACCCCATTACGGATCCAACATAATAATATCCTCGCATAATATCATTTTGTTTAGATATATCATCCTCAAAAAGGCACAGAACTTGTGACCCTACTGGGGGAATAGCTATAAAAGCTTGTTCACTATTTCCCATAGGAGATACATAACGCACAGTTTCTGCTATAGCGTTATTTCCATCAGTACTCCCAAAAGATACTAGAAACTTCCCTGTTTGAGAGATATCAGCATTATTTGTAACCGTTCCTATATTAGCTCTTAACATAATTTACCACCCCCCTGAAGCCCCTTTTTGGACTCTACCAGTTGCTTGGGCATCAGCCTTATCTTCGTCTGTCATCTTGTTATAGTCTTCTATAGGAATAGTGTCGTCCTCTGGGGCTATACTTTGAGGACCTCTCACTAACAAGAATTCTGATTCTACTGAAGATTTAGTAATAGTGTGAATATACCCCATCATAGTATATATACCACTAAACCAAGTATACTCAGGAACAGCTTTATCCACTCCAGCAAATTTAGCTTCCCTACAGTAAACTACACACGATCTGTTTACAGCAGCATAATCACTACTTAAATGAAACATAGGAATGCTTTTAACTTTTGCTGTTAATGACATTTCACTAAGCTTTTGTGCTACTTGATTCAGGTAGGATATAGCTCCTATTTCAGGTTCTTTACCTGAAATAAGTTTAATATTCTTATTAAGCTCTTTTCTATGTTTAATAAAAAGCTTGCTAAATATAGCCCACATAAAGGTATAATACCGGTCTTTAAGATCCTTAGATGGGCCAGCTAGCGTTCTGGGATTCCGGTCAGCCATACTTGCTAGTTCAACACTCTTAGGGACCGTGAAGAGATCAACTTTTTGCCCCGTCAAATCCTTTCCACCAGACTCCTTAATTATATTTTTCCACTCATCAAAATTAATTAATTCATTGCCCCCACGAACTGGTTCTTCTATGAAAGTGTCACAAATCTCTTTAAACTCATCAGTAATTCTTTTGAAATTCCAAGTTTTAAATACTTTATTAAACTGCTCCCCAAAACCAGCAGGAATAAGGGCACCCACAGTTAATTCAGCCTTATTTCCACTAGGTACTATAGTAGTAAGTATTGTTGTATACTGATTTTTTAAGTCAAGGTCAAACGATAATATATTAGAATCAGGAACTCCAAACAAGAACACAGGAGGATTATGTCTAAAATCATTTGAAGCTTCAGAACTCTCCCTAAGCTTGTTCCTGAAATCTAAAGGGAGGATAGTCGCCGCTGGACCCCCCCCAAATTTTTTAAGTGGTACCTCTTCTCCTAAAGAAGTCCTGCTCGGGTTATATGGATTTAAAATTCTAGTTAACTTAGTTAAATACTCTCTATCTAATCCTTCTACTCTAAACATAAGATTAGGTGCGGTCCCTTTTTCTACATATTTCTTAAAGATTCCAAAATCTGGCAACGTGCCTAACTCGCCCCTCTCAATCTCCATAATTCTAGCTTGAACAAAGTTTAAAATAAAATTTTCTTCTCCCCATATAATAAGAGGGTCTAGATTGTTATAAATAAGATTAAAATCCTTTAGTGTAGATATAATATCATAATCTACCTCAACATAAGGCTTAGTAAACTTTAAAGGCTCCCCATTTTCCTCATTTACAATTTCGCTTATTTTATTTCCAATAGACTCTAATTTTTCAACAACTGTCTGCGTAGTATGATCACACTCAACAGTAGCCCTCCAATGATTATCCTTAATACTTTGAATAGCGAAGTAATCTTCCATGGTTTCTGAATTTTTTTTCATTTCAGAGCCTTCCAAAGCTGAAGTTAATTTTAATCCTATAAGCTCTAAAAGATTTCCAAGAGCTTCTATTTTTTTATCAATGTTCTCCGTAGGGGGCATAAAATCCCACGTTCCAGAAGCTCCTGCACCACCGAAACCGCCTCCCTGGTCGAAGTAGTCCACCAATCTCTTCTGATCTGGTCCATAAGTTGTTGTGTCAGGCTTTTGTTTATCTAAATCTTCTAGTAACTGATGCAACTTAAAAAGTAATAACTTATCTAAATCAGGAAGTGCTACTAAAACATTTTCTTTGCCTGTAGCATTCCTTATAAATGCCTCTATTGCATCTCTTATCATTAAAAATAAGCTAGGACTAGCATAGCTTGCAAAAAATTTATTCACACTTTCCTCATTAATCGAACTTTTTGAAAGTGGCTCGGATTGAACGGTATATGTCCCCTCTTTACTGGTTGAGGTACGGGCTTTTACCTTGTCCATATAAAACTGTTTTTGAGCTTCAAAGTCTTCCTGATTAAATATTCTATATTTAGAAAATCCTATAGTTTTTACATTATTAGCTAAATGCCCTAAAGGATGAAGACCATGCTGTGTTAAAGTAGGATTCTCTTTTAATGGACTGAAAATAAATTTTAGTGTTTTAACACCTTGGGAGGTAAGTGAGTACTCTAATTTAAGTATCCTTCCAAAAGATTTAACCCTGCACCAATTTTTAAAATCATCCCCCACACCATAAGCAATATAAACCGGACGTTGCATAGGGGTGGTGTATTGCTCGTATATTTTTTTAATAAACTCATATCTTGATAGAGGTAAGTCCCCACCTTTTGGAAGAAAATCGTCATTTTGAGAATGTAAGGAATTCAAGTACTCAGATGAAATACCTGTTATGTCAGGTTCTGAGCTAGAAAGTAGGTTTCTAGCATAATCTACAATATTATTAAACCATTTTTGAAATATATTATTACCATCCTTTGCTTCATAATAAATCGGGGAGGCAATCTTCGATTCATCTTTTACAAAAGGTATGGGGGGGACATTCGCAAGAAGCTTATCTCGTTCCTCTTTTATATAATTTGTCATTATTTTATCTTTTAACTCTAACATACCCTCAAAACTAGTAGTTAAATTAGTAAGAGTACCTATTGCATTTTGATCAGGGTCTATAACTTCAATAACGAGATTACCCTCTTTTTTATCACCTATAAAAGTATGTTTTAAACTTATAAGTGTAGAATTAGGTCCATTATCAAAGAATTGAGTAGATTCATCTTCTTTTACATTTTTTTTAAATACAGAAAAAGAAGCTGCCTTCTGAAATTCAATCATAATCTTAGGATCAAAAGAAACTACAATATTGACAGTAGGGATAGTATAAGACATTGTTATATTATAGGGGTAATCTTATACTATCCCCAGAGTTTAATTGTTCAAAAACATCAAAAATAGAGTTTCTTTCACATATTAACCACCACATATCTGGATTATCCATAAATAAACTAGAAATTAAATCAGGTCTATGCTCATACCCAGGTGGAATGTGAGCGTTAGTACTTAGAGATTCTGTAGAGAATGCACTCTCATACTTTAAACTTCCTACACTAGTGGGAATTTTCTTACCTTTATGGTTAATAACTATACTGCCATAAGTAAGTCTACCGTTATTAGTTGGCACCTGATTCTCCAAACGATCCACCTAAATTAAGAGGATCTGTAGTATAGGGAGAAGCTATAGCACTTTCCCATCCTGTAAGACCATCTCTCTTTGAAAAATTCCCTGGTTCATATTTCATTCCACTACCAACTCGTACTTCATCTAAAGTTAAATCTATCTTTATTCTTCTAGGAGTAAGAGTAGCTAAATCATAGCCAGCCTTCTCCTCCCAAGAAAGATTATAATTTTTACAAATACAAGGAACACTTTGATATAAAGTTCCAAAATTTAGTCTAAGGAGAGGTGGCCCCTGCATAGGATTAGTAACCTTATTAACAACTGAAGTTCGTAAAACAGCTATGAAAAATAGTAAAGTATCCACTACCTCATTAAATTCTTTATTATTACTAAATGAAAGATTCTTAAACGCAGCATCAGCGAATAGCGCGTCCGAGGCCAGAGCCTCTGCGGGAGTTTGGGACCTACCGTCCGTTGCAATAGTTTGGAGGTCCCTGGTATATCTTTCGTCTAAAAGTTTATCATAAATACTTGCAACTTCGGCTGCTAAGGAATGCGAAACATCACCAACATTAGCTACATTAGAATAATTCGACCATACAGTAAATAAAAGTTTTTTGGACTCTTTTGAAGCTCCTACAAATACTCTCATAAATCTCTCAATACCCATAGGATGCATAGCCAAATGAGGTAGAGTGAAAGTTAAACTAACTTTAAACTTACGGGATTTAGTTCCCGTATAAGCAAACAGCGATCCTCCTCTACCAATAGGGTTATACTCTACATAATTTGCTGTCTGCGATTCCTTTATCTCAGGGTTTTCATAAAAAGGAATAAAAGTAATTATATCTTCGCCAGACTCCCCCCATCCCCCTGGATAATGAAACTCTATTCTTGATCTTTGGTCGAGGAATCTATTTCCAAAGATATCACCATAAGTTTTATTATTCCCACCATAGGTAATGAATTCTCTACCAGTCCAATTCTGTCCCTCTCTCTTTTTAAGTATCTCTTCAAAAAGTACCATTTTTAATCAACTCCTAATACGTCACTTGGTCTAAGTCTATTCATATTTATTATCTGCTCATTTTGTCCGTGGGCAATTTCTCCCTGGTCCACTCGTAACTCAGCCTGTTCTAACATTAATTTATTAGTATTTGAATTATCCTCTAAAGCCATTAGAATCTTATGCTGCTGCATCTCCATAAAATAACTATCCCCTGTATTTAAATACCCTGGTGTTTTAGGTTGTGACGGTAGAGAAAGACTACCTTCTACCTTAGGCTCGTCATCCTCAAGTAGTTTACTTATTCCCCAGCCTAATCCTGCAACCGCTGCGGCTATACCTAGTGCAGGTAATAATACAGGTAAGATTGTTGTTCCTAGTGCTGCTAGGAGTCCCCCTGTTCCTATTCCAAAAATGCCAAGAACCCCTTTAGCAGCCACAAGAAAACCAGCTAATCCACTTAAAATTGTAACAATAGGACCAAGAGTATCTACTAACCAACCACCAATACTTAAAATCACATTACCTACTGCCATAGACATTTTCATAAGAGGAGTTAATATCTTCCCTTTAAAGTTTTCCCAAGTTTCAGTAAACTTCTTATTTACATCTCTTTGCTCTTGAGCCGCTTTAATTCTCTCTTCTATGTTCATCCCATCTCGTTTAGAGTTCTCTTCAATCTTATCAAGAAGCCTTTTTGCCGTTAAAAGTTCTTTTCCAAATAGCTTGCCCAACTCTCCAAAAGCAAACAAATTATCACCCGCCCCTTTAAAAGCCTCTGTCTGTCGCCGTGAAAACTCACCAGCTTTAGTAACCATCTTCATTATATTTTCAGATACTTTTATTCCTTGACTAATTGCACGCCTCTCCTCTCCTATTTGCAGCATACTTGCTTGCACCATAGCTTCTGGTTTCAACAGTGCATTAGCAAATTTTACTCCAGCTTCTCCTAATTCAGGACCCAAAGCAGCTTGTAACCTAAGCATACCTTCTTGTAATTCTGGTGCGATATCCAGAGCGGCGTAGGTATCCATCTGCTCGGTTATGGCACCCAAAGCTCCAACAAGTTGGTCAGTACTCATTCCAAATTGCTGACTTAAAGAAAGAGCAGTATTTGCTAAACTAGACCTCTGTTCATCACTAAACCCCATACCAGCAGTTAAGCCAGCCATTCCTTTTAATAGTTTCCTAGAATCCCCACCTGTAAGCTTAGTGGCTACAGCAAGCCTAGCAATTTCTTTATTATTTCCACGCAATCCTGCCACAAACATTTCTGCCCCAATTGTTTGAGCAGTTTGAAAACCAGTAAGTCCATCAGTTAAATATCCTGTAACCTCCGCATTCTTATCCATCATCTCTGCAAAAGTAAGCCCAACTGCAAGGCTCTTCTCTTGCATCTTAAAAGCAGCCTGGATAGCACCCGTAATTTGATTACCAATGAAGCGAATTCCTTTAGCAACTAAAGGGATCCCTTCTAGCTTTTTTAAAATACCTTTACCCTTGCTCTTCTCCTCAGAATCCTCCTTCTTATCTCCAAACTTTTTCTCAAGTATTTTGTTAAGTGTATTTTGGGAGGTTATTAAACTCTTCAATCCAGAATTAGTATTATCTAGAGATCTAGCCATACTTTGTATAGTATTGTTAAGGGCATCTTGTTCTTCTCCTGGTGGCATAATATTACCTAAAATTTAACCTGTTTATTTTATACATATTATTTAATTTATATGTCCTAAAGCTATTTTTCATATCTTTAAAGGCTTCTCTGCCTACTAAGGTGGTTAATGCTTTTCTATGTTTTCTAAAATATCCATAGACTGCATTTCTCTCTCTGTTATATAGGTTCTGTGCAATAGATTCTAAAACAGCATCAGAAGACTGTATTGTTTCAGCAGTAAGTTTAAGACAACTAACTAGAATTCCAGTCTTTCCTTGAAAAGTACCATGTATTCCTCTTTTACAACCTACAATAAGGACTACTTTCTGGTTACGGCTACCTATACCTGTACCCAAATGATACCTAAAAATAATAATTCTTCCTGGTATCATCCTGCTGGCACTTGCAGGCATAGGTGTCGTTTGTTCCCCACGATTTCCGAGTACCCCTTCGGCTGATTCTAAAAATCTTTGAGAATTCTTTGAAAAACTAACCATATCGTTCCTATATTAATATAAATTTATTATGACTACAGAAATAGACCTTGTTGATTTTATTGATTTAATTAATTACACTCTACATAAAGACTTTGTAGAGAAATGGAGATATAAATACTCTGAAAAGTTCATAAAACACTTTCAAATAAAAATACTTGAATCCTTAAATAAACAAAAAATTATAAAAATAAGTAGTCTTTACAATTTTCTTACTAAGAAGTGTAGGTACTCACCTGAACAAGTAGAAAACTTCTTTACTTCTATAGATATTAATATATACTACCCATTAATCATAGCAGATAAACAAAGAAAGAAATAATCAATGACAAAGATAGACGATAATGACCTAGTTGAATACACTATTTACGCTACTATTGCTTCTTACTTAGGTAACTCTTTAAATATTCTTACAACCCTGTTCTACTTAGGGATGTTTATTGTCCTGGGTATTTTTTCAGTAGGAACTCTACTTTTTAGTCTTGGCATTCTTTAGGGCTTGAATTCTCTCTTCACATAGTGTACCAGCATTAAACTCTGGACAGAGAGTCTTATATCCACACCAGTTACAGAACTGGTTTTGCATAGCCTTAAAATCAACCTTCTTCATCTTACGAATCTTCCATATTTGATCTATCTTCTCTGATAGATAATGCCTAATCTGATTCGGAGAATACTTACATGTTACAAAGTGGTTGGTGACGGGATAGTAGTGAGCCACTACGATTTGATCTAAGGGCACTCCCAGCTTCTTGTGGACAGCGTAAGCATAGCCCTGCATCTGTCTATCCTGGTACAGGTCAAGCTCCGTTAACTCCCTCTTAGAGGTCTTGTAGTCAATCACCAGATAACCACCTTCGTTACCCTTAATGATACGGTCGATGATACCGTTTAGCTTAATATTCTTTTCCTCATCATACACTACCTCATATACCATTTCAGTAGCAACAGTCTCTGCTAAGGTAGCGTTAAATTTTAGGAAGTTCTCTAAGCACTTCTTAATCTTAGGATTATAAGATTCTGAAAAAGAGTAGTCCTTTT
>TARA_R110002051_G_scaffold117009_2_pt1 | contig 28889 bp, 14 predicted proteins | sample TARA_R110002051 | Tara Oceans TARA_R110002051 (sample SAMEA4397023) | marine metagenome | biome: Polar Biome; feature: [MES] marine water layer (ENVO:01000295) within the mesopelagic zone...; material: water (ENVO:00002006), including particulate matter (ENVO:01000060) such... | reverse complement strand
TTTATCTCAAGGAACTACAGAGAATTTTTATTCTACTCAAAACGACTTTATCCAAGCAAGAAATGCAACATATTCAATCGCGTTTCATGGTACAGGAACCTATGGTTATCCAAATAGAATATTAAACCTAAGTGAGACAAGGTCTGATAATTATTATGCGACAACACAAGCATCAAGGGATTGGGAAGGGGTAAATAATTTTTTCACCTCATTAAGTACAAATTCCTATATTAAAGAAACCTATGTGAGTAATTACAATGCTATATATAAAGCAAATCAATTATTAGAACAATTGGCAGATAAAGGAGATGTTATACCTGTAGTTGCTGACAGAACAATAATGGAAGCTGAAGCCAGATTTCTTAGAGCTTTTTGTTATTTTGATTTAATAAGATGGTTTGGTAAAGTACCTTTAATAGAAACTACATTATCACCACAAGAAGTAGCTGAAATAGGAAGAACACCCATAACAGATATTTACGATTTAATACTTTCTGATTTGCAATTTGCAGTAACCAACCTTCCTCCATCCTATGATGATACTAATTTTGGAAGAGTCACAAAGTATGGTGCAAAAGGGATATTAGCAGAAGTATATATGACACGTTCAAGTGAAACTTATGGTATTGATGGAGCCACTTTAGGTTTAAATGAATGGGATAAAGCTTACCAACAATTAAATGATATTAAAACTAGTGGATTATATGTTTTTTCAACAGATTACGCTTCAATATTTACTGTTGAAGGAAATGCAAATAAAGAAAATGTATTAGTTATTCCTTATACTCAAAACACAGGAAATGGTGTTGGAGGTAATTTTATGGTTGAATTAGGTTTTGAGCCATATTTTGCATCTTTAGGGTTATCGCAACAAGGATCATTAGAGTTTAGACCAATATCAACCATCCTATTAAATATGTTTGATGCTAATGATGCTCGTAAGACTTTTGGAATAGCTGAAGAATATACAGTTACTTCAGGTACTTACATAGGTGACTATGTGGATCGCCCTACAGTGAAAAAATATATAGATGCTTCTAGATATGGAAACGGTAGAGAAGATTGGGGAGTAGATTTTATAGTGATGAGATATACAGATGTACTTATGCTGATGGCAGAATGTACACTTCACGGCGGCGGCGGCGCTCAAGCAGATGTTGATGATATTGTGAACGATATTAAAGAAAGAGCAGGTTTAGCTAGAGATGCAAGTAATGTTACTCTAGATCAATTATTCGTCGAAAGAAGAATGGAATTTTTTGGAGAAGGAACAAGATGGTTTGATTTGATTAGATCTGGTAATGCGGTAACATTAATGAATAGCTGGAAAGCAATAGAAGATACTTCAAATAGCATTGGAACAATAGATGCAAATTCATTATTATATCCATTGCCTCTTGAAGAGTTTTTAGCAGCGCCAGGACTATACGAGCAAAATCCCGGATATGATAATTAGAAGTTTGAATAAAAGTTGTTAGTTTAGTTTTAAAGCCTTGATTATATCAAGGCTTTTTTATTTTTAATACGTATTGTGTGATTGATGAAAAATACATATCAATATTGTTATTTTAATAAAATCAGGATGGTACAGGATAGTAATCATTAAAAAGGTAGTTAATATTGTGTTAACTTAATAAAACTTAATAACAACAATATGGAACACGATTTTTTTGAAAAAATCATAAAAAAGGCTTTTTTTATAAGTCTTATGGTTTTTTCGTTAGGCATTTATGCTCAGCAAAAAACGATTACAGGAACGATTACAACACCAAATGGAGAACCTATCCCGGGGGTGAATATTCTTCAGAAGGGTACAACAAATGGAACAGTTTCTGATTTTGATGGAAATTACTCAATAGATGCTCCAAGCGGTAGTACTCTTGTTTTTACTTCAATAGGGATAAAATCTAAAGAAGTAACAATTGGACAAGCAAACATCTATAATGTAACAATGGAAGAAGATAACACACAACTTGATGAAGTTGTCGTTGTTGGTTATGGTACTCAAAAAAAATCTGATGTAACTGGTGCTCTTGTGAGCGTTAGTGCGGAAGACATTACTTCTCGTCCAGTAAATAATGCAATAGAAGCCATGCAAGGTAAAGCCGCAGGGGTTGACATTAGCACCAATGAGAGACCAGGTCAAGTTGGAAGTATTACCATACGCGGAGTACGTTCCTTATCTGCCTCTAATTCACCTTTATATGTTTTAGATGGAATTCCATTAATTTCTGGTGGGATTGATAATATAAACCCATCAGATATAGAATCTATTGATATTCTTAAAGATGCATCAGCAACAGCCATTTATGGATCTCGTGGAGCTAATGGAGTTATCATTGTAACCACTAAAAAAGGAAAATCAGGCAGGTTCACCTTAAATTATAGTACTTCTGTAACAGCACAAAATATTCGAGAATTTGCCCCACTATTCAATGCGGGAGAGTTCGTAGAATATCGTCGTTGGGCGAAATATTACGAGAACTCAGTAACCTATCCTAGAGGAGATCAGCCCACTATAACAAATGATGCAGCAATCTTTTCAGGCGATGATACTGCTTTTGATAATATTTTACAAGGCTGGGAAGGAGGCACTTGGGATGGCTCAAAATTGACCTCAACAGATTGGACAGATTTTGTTACCCAAACAGGATATACAACACTACATACACTAAGTGCTAGTGGTGGTACTGAAAAAATGAAAGCTTATGGATCTTTTGGATATACTAGCAATTCAGGAACCGTTCTTGGACAAAGCTATAAACGATATAATGGAAATGTAAGTGTTGATATTAAACCAATAGATTGGTTTTCATTTGGAGGAACATTAAATACATCTTTCAGCACACAAGAATATGGCCAATCTACGGCAGGTAATAATGGGGTATCTGTAAGAGGAGGTTTGTATGAAAGTGCTCGATCTATATTTCAATATACCTTACCTTATGATGATGAAGGGAACAGAGTTGAATTTCCTGGTGGGGATATTGCCGTAAAGACAATTATTGATGAGGATAAATATTCTCAAGACCAACGAGTGACCTTACGTGCCTTTGGTAGTTTTTTCGCACAATTTGATTTTGGATCATTTTCTAATGCTTTAGAGGGGTTAAAATTTAGAACAAATTTTGGACCAGATATTGAAACGTATCGTAGAGGAATTTATATAGACGGAAAATCAGTAGTTCGATCTGGTTCTAGTTATGCTTCTTTAGAAAAAAGACAGCGGTTATCGTATACTTTAGACAACTTACTATTGTATAACAGAACCTTTGGAAAGCATGATGTTGGGGCTACCTTATTACAAAGTCAAACACAATTTAACGAAGAATGGAACTCAGTTTCAGCAGATAATATTCCCTTTTCAAGTCAAAAATGGAATGCGTTAACTTCAGATAATGTTTCATTATCTGGATGGAATGGTGATATTATTGACAGGCAAATATTGTCATACATGGCACGTTTAAATTATGGATTTGATGATAAGTACTTAGTTACAATATCAGGCCGTTATGATGGCGCTTCGCAATTAGCAGAAGGTAATAAATGGGCATTTTTCCCTAGTGCAGCTTTAGGATGGCGTTTAGATAAAGAAAATTTTTTAGCAGAGACTAACTGGATTGACCAACTAAAGCTACGTGCGGGTGTAGGGGTAACAGGTAACTCTGCCATTAATCCTTATTCTACTAAAAATGCATTATCTCCATTATTCTATCCGGTTGGTTCAACATCAGTATCTGGGGTACAAAATGCAATCTCAGATATAGATGGTACAGATTATACTTTATTAGCAAATAATGATTTAGGTTGGGAAAAAACGACACAGTATAATTACGGACTAGATTTTTCTTTATTTACAGGAAGAATCTCAGGTAGCTTAGATTATTATACAGCAAATACAACCGATTTACTATTACTTAAAGCAATACCAACCGTTACTGCGTATAATGCAACTTATGCGAATATCGGAGAAACAAAGACAAAAGGTATTGATTTAACCTTAAATACAGTAAACGTTCGGACCGAAGATTTTCAATGGTCTACAAACTTTAGTGGTTCTTGGCAATACAATGAAATTGTAGAATTAGCCAATGGTAAAGAAGATGATATAAACAATGAGTGGTTCATTGGAGAATCTCAAAATATCGTTTATGGTTATGCATCAAATGGTATTTGGCAAGAATCAGATGCAGCAGAAATTGCTCTATTTAATGCAAATGGACACACTTTTTCACCTGGTAATGCACGTCCAGTAGATCAAAATGGAGATTATGTTATTGATGCAAATAATGATCGTGTGGTGATTGGAAGCGAAATACCTAAATTTATTGTGGGTCTAACCAATACTTTTAATTATAAAGGAATAGAACTTTCTGTATTCTTGTATGGTCGCTTAGGATATATCTATAACACAGGCGGTGAAGGTCTTGTTGGTCGATATAATTCTCGAAAAGTAGATTATTATACAGAGGTTGATACAAATTCTGAATACCAAAAGCCAATATATTCAGCAGGAAATGGGGATCCATATTTTGAAACTTTAGGATATAAAAATGGTTCTTTTATGAAAATCAGAAATATATCTTTAGGGTATAATATACCAGATAAAATAACAAATAGTATTGGGCTTAGTAAGTTGAATTTTTACGTACAAGCTATCAACCCAGGAATGGTTTTCTCTAATGTAGATTGGATTGATTTAGATGTAAGAACTTCAACATCTAATAGAGGTTTTGCAATTGGAATGAATGTAGAATTCTAATAATGATAAATTCAAATAATTTTAAAAGAAAAAAAATGAAAAATAATATAAAAAGATATACATACCTAATTACTGCACTAGTGCTATTTATGGGGTGTATTACTTCATGCAATGAAGATTTTCTTGATGAAGAACTAACTACCAAAAGAAATTCTGAGTATTTCACTACAGAAGAAGGTATACAATCATTAGCAATAGGGGCATATTATAAAGTTTTGGCTTCTACTTTTCCATCAGAACAACAATTTGCAACTACAAATTATGGTACTGACGAATTTCATGTTGGAGGTGATGATACTAATAGTCCTTGGAACAATTATGACAGTAGGTTTAACTCCATTGTAAATACGACAAGAACTCAAGCAGAAGAAGCTTGGGATAATTTTTATTTAGGGATTGGTTTAGCAAATCAATTAATAGAATCCGCAACAGATATCGAATCTACAAATCCTGAAATAAAGAAAACAGCGTTAGGAGAAGGTTATTTTTTTAGAGCCTATAATTATTTAAAATTAGTGCGTCAATATGGAGGCGTGCCATTAAAACTTACAGTAAGTACTACCTTAGAGTTAGAATTTACACGTGCATCAGCAGAAGAAGTTTTGGCTCAAGTAATAGACGATTTTACTCAAGCGTATAATTTGTTGGATAATTCTGTTTTATTCCCAGCAAAGATTAGTAAAGATGCAGCTGCTCATTATCTAGCAAAAGCCTATTTAACAAGAGCTAGTGAGATTAATGATTCATGGAACTCGGCTACAAAAACTGCCGATTTACAACAAGTGGTTACCTTGGCTGATGAAGTAATTGCCAATCATCCATTGGCGGCTAATTATCAAGAACTTTGGGATTATACAGAACCAGATGGTGCAAATGAGTTTTTACCTGAATTAATTTTATCGGCACAATTTAGTCGTGATCAAGCTTTAGCAACTTCTAATTTTAGTACTGTACCTTTTACTGCACGTTATGATGATTTATCTATGATGAAACGTGATTTGACAGGAATGCGTCCTTATAGTCGTTTAGCAGCTACCTATTTTACGTATGATGTATTTGATCATGTCAACGATTCTCGTTTTTGGAAAACGTTTAGAACTAAACATCGTGTCAATAGAGGAGGAACATTTGATGGAATTGATTATACGCCTGGAGTAGATTTAGGCATCATGTATATCATCAATTCAGCAGATGACACGCGTTTTACGAACACAGTTAATAATAATAATCCAAGTATCTTATATAGTGAAACGGGAAAAACAATACCTCATGTATTTGTAGCTCATGCATCGGATGGGATAGGCTTATTAGCAAATCCAAGATTTCCATCTTTATCTAAGCATTTTGATGCGGCTAGAACTTCAATAAATGACAATAGAGGGTTACGGGATGAAATTTTAGCGAGGTCCGCAGATACGTATTTGATGGCAGCGGAAGCAAAAGTTCGCTTAGAAGAATATTCTAATGCTTTAAACTATATCAATGCCGTTCGTAACCGTGCTGCCTATCAAAGTGGAGAAGATCGTTCTTTCTATACCGATGGAGCAGAAGCCTATCCTACTTCAGATTTTACTCAACCTTTTGCAGATAACTCATATATGCATGAAAATTCATATTATGAATCTAATAATATCCCTGAAAGTACAGCTGCGACAGATTTAACTATTACAAGTCCTGCTAGTTTGCCAGCTGAAGATGAAGCGGTAATTGCTAAGTTGGGTTATTCTAGCGATTATGATCGTATGTTATGTTTAGTTTTAAATGAGCGTACAAGAGAATTATGTGGGGAATGGCATCGTTGGGAAGATTTAAGTAGAACGTTAACTTTAGTTGCTAGAGCAAAAGCATATAATCCTGAGGCAGCACCAAACATAAAAGATTATCATGTTTTAAGACCAATTCCGCAAACATTCCTCGACGGGGTGTATACGGAAGGGCGCCCGCTAAATGCAAGTGAGAAAGCAGCAATGCAAAATCCAGGATATTAATATATCAAAATAGCAAATAAATTATCCAATGAAATTATTAGTATAAATAAAAATATGGAGGCTTTTGTCTCCATATTTTTTTATGCTTTTTAAGCTATCTTAACAGTAAAATTTAAGAATCTTAAATAATTCATATTTCTAATATAAAAATTAAAAAATGTATAGAAAAACAGCTCTTTACACAACATTTCTTTTTGCAATTATGCTTAATGTAAATTGTAAAAATGATAATAAAGAAGAATTGACTTCTGTTACTCTAAAAAACACAGCTAATCTATTTCTTATGGATAAGGAAATTAACTTAAAAAAAGAGTTGATTCATAATAGTGATAAAACAAAATATTATCCTATCGTAATAGATGGTAATGATACTATTCCATCTCAAACTAATGATATTGATAATGATGGAGAATGGGACGAACTTTTTTTTGTGATGAATTTTGAACCAAACCAATCAAAGAATATTCAATTAATTTGGGTAGATAAAATGCCTAAATATGTGGTGAGAACTAGTGCTAGATTTGGTAAAAGAACTTCTTCAGATACCCCAGTAAAACCTGCAACAAAAGAAATAATGCTAGCAAATGAGTTGCCAAAAAGTTTGGGTTACCAACAATACCAGACCGATGGCCCTTCTTGGGAGAATGATAAAATTGGTTTTAGACATTATTTAGATGGAAGAAATGCCAAAGATCTTTTTGGAAAAAAATCCTCAAAAATGTCTCCAGAAAATGTTGGAATTAATGCAAATGGCGAAGTTGAAGATAACTATCATGTTATGGAATATTGGGGTAGAGATATCTTGGCAGTTGGTAACTCGGTTGGTCTTGGGGGTTATGCACTAGCCACAGCATCTGAATTGATGCGTTTAGGAGTTACTGTAGACGATTCTATCAACAATATTGAAAAAACAACATTTCAGATTCGTACCGAAGGACCCGTTAAATCAGTATTGGACTTTAGCTATGAAAATTGGGAACCTAATGATAGAACTTACTCTGTAAACGAAACTACCACAATAGTGCCAGGAAAATACTGCTATCAAAATACGGTTACAATTAATGGTTTAAAAGGAGATGAAAATCTAGTAGTTGGATTAGTAAATATTAATAATGATATGCCATTACAAATTATAGAGCAAAATGATGATTATGTCATACTGCTCACTCATGATAAACAAACGTATAATAAAGAATGGTGGCTTGGAATGGCATTATTAGTTCCAAAAAATAAGTATTTGGGATATACAGAAGCTCCAAAAACAGGTAAACTGTCCAATACCTATTTGGCAAAGTTAAAAATTGAAAATAATAATCCTGTGAATTATTACGCTGTGGCGGGTTGGGAGTTAAGCGATATAAAATTTAAAGATCCAGAATATTTTAAAGCATATGCCATCAATCTAGCAGATCAATTTTCTGCTAAGATTGATATTACAATAGAAAACTGAATTTAAACTCATTTAATATGAATTTTTTACACTCTAGAATTAGCATGAAATGTATAAAGAGTAGTTGCTTAGTTATTTTTTTGTTTGTATTTCAGCAAACAACTTTAGCACAAAAACTTACAAATGATGTTACAACTCCTTTGCATTTAATACAACCAGAATATCCCACTCCTTATGGTGCAAAATCAATAAAAGAAGTTACAGCTATTCTAGATCGAGTTTATACTTATTTAGATACTGAAACCCCATACTCTTTAATAGATGCTGAAAGTAAAAAAGAAATTACTAACCTTAAAAAGTTGAATGAAAACACCATATTTTCTCCTGGTACTTTTAGACTAACAAGTTATGAATGGGGAGTAACTTATGCGGGTATGTTACAAGCTACTCAAGCAACAGAGGATAAAAAATATGCAGAATATACCAATAACAGACTTAAAGTTTTTGCGGCTATTGCGCCATATTATTTCAAAGAACTCAAAAAAGATAAAAGTTTTCCATCACCTATAAAACAGACCTTACAACCTCATGCTTTAGATGATGCTGGAGCAATTTGTGCTGCAATGATAAAGGCAAAATTATTTGGTTTAGAAGCCGATTTAAATCCTTTGATAGATAATTCAATGAATTATATAAGTAACAAACAGTTTCGGTATGATGATGGTACTTTAGCAAGAAACAGACCACAACCAAATACGCTTTGGTTAGATGATTTGTTTATGAGCGTTCCAGCGCTAGCACAAATGGGAAAATTAACTGGAGATATTACGTATTATAATGATGCAGTAAAACAAGTAAAACAGTTTTCAGAACGAATGTTCAATACAGAAAAAGGATTGTATATGCATGGATGGGTACAAGCCATGGAAGAGCATCCACAATACCATTGGGCGCGCGCTAATGGTTGGGCTGTGATGAGTTTAGTTGAGCTTTTGGAAGTTTTGCCTAAAGATCATCCTGGGTATACTCCTGTTTTAAATCAGTTACAAGCACACATTAAAGGTTTAGTTCCCTATCAAGATGGAACGGGTTTTTGGCATCAATTGATTGATAAGAACGATTCCTATTTGGAAACGTCTGCTACTGCTATTTATGCTTATGCAATTGCAAGAGCTATTAACAGAGGTTATATTGACAAAATGGCGTATGCACCTATAGCTTTATTGGCTTGGAATGCTGTAACCACGAAGGTAAATGATCAAGGACAGGTGGAAGGAACCTGTGTAGGTACTGGAATGGGTTTTGATCCTGCTTTTTATTACTATAGGCCCATTAATGTTTTTGCAGCTCATGGTTATGGCCCAGTAATGCTAGCTGGCTCAGAAATCATCCAGTTGTTAAAAAATAATGAATTTGAAATTAATGATAGTTCATTGCAATTAAAAAGGATGAAGTAAATAATGAGAAAAAAAATTATAGCATATGTTTTGATGGTGTCTTGTTTTGGAATTTTTGCTTGTGCTGAAATTCCAAAAGAGAATACTAAAAACTTGCCTCCAAATATCATAGTGATTATTGCAGATGATGCAGGATGGAACGATTTTTCGTATCACGATTCTGAGATTAAAACACCACATATTGATGCGTTAGCTAAGAGTGGGGTTCAATTAAACCGTTTTTATGCAAACCCTACTTGTTCGCCATCTAGAGCTAGTTTTTTTACAGGAAGACCTGCCAGTAGAATGGGGATTGTTGCTCCAATAAGTGATAAAAGCGAGGTTAGTTTACCTGATAGTATTCCAACACTTCCTCAATTATTAAAAAAAGCAAATTACGAAACAGCTCTTTTTGGGAAATGGCATTTAGGATTAAAACCTTCTAGCGGTCCAAAAAAATACGGATTTGATTATGCTTATGGATTTTTACATGGGCAAATAGATCAGTATTCACATGAATATAAAAATGGGGATCCTAGTTGGCATCGTAATGGAAAATTTATCACTGAAGAAGGTCATACAACCGATTTAATCGAAAAAGAAACGATACTGTGGCTAAAAACGAAAAGAGATACGACCAAAAATTTTTATATACAGTTAGCATATAGCGCTCCTCACTTTCCATTGCAAGAAGAAAATAAGTGGAAAGCACCTTATTTGGAATCTATTAAAGATTCCTCCAGAAGAGATTTTGCTGCTGCAATGTCTCATATGGATCATAGTATTGGTCAAGTTTTGGAAGTTTTAAAAAGTGAACATTTAGAGGAAAATACCATTATTATTTTTATGAGTGATAATGGAGCCATGCAAAACTGGTATCCAACTACCCAATATAGAGGTAAACATGGTCCTAATCCTGTTCTAGGAAGCAACTTTCCTTTAAAAGATTGGAAAACTTCTAACTATGAAGGTGCTATAAGGGTTCCTGCAATCGTAAATTGGAAGAATAAATTATCCCCATCTGTCAACAACAATTATATCTCTATTATTGATTTGATGCCAACTCTATTAGAGCTTTCTGGTGCTAATTTTATCCCTGAAACGGTAGAAGGAAAAAACATATGGAATGTTATCGCAACGAATGATACAATAGTTAATGAAATTTATATTAGGGGTCATATACAAGAAAGTATTATACAAAAACCATGGAAATTAATTAGAACAAGGCATAAAAATACTGAACCAGATTTTGAATTGTATACTATTGAAAGTGACCCAGAAGAAAAACAAAATCTTTTAAAAGATAATCCAACAGTTTACTTAGAAATGAAATCTAAATTAGAAAAACAATTTGCCAAAGATGATAAAAATGTAAATGCATTAATTAAATAGAAAAGGATGAAGAGAAATGCTTTTAAAATGAAATTGAAACCAGGTTTTGAAATCGAATATAAAAAAAGACATGACGCTATTTGGCCTGAGCTTTCTACTCTATTATCGGCATCTGGAATTTCTGATTATTCCATTTTTTTAGATGAAGAGACCTTGACGCTATTTGCTGTTCAAATGCTTGCTGATGATTTTGATCCCTTATCCATTCCAAATCATCCAATAGTAAAAAAATGGTGGACTTATATGGCTGATATTATGGAAACAAATGATGATAATTCGCCCATTGAAAAGACATTACTAGAAGTATTTCATTTAGATTAAATATGACCAAAAACATCCTTAAAATAATAAGTCTAGTTTTTTTAGTGTTCGTTAGTGCAAGTACTGCCCAACTAAAAAAGAAGGAGCACATTGCAGATAAACCTTTGTTTAGAGATCCAATTTATGATGGTGCTGCCGATCCAGTAGTGATATGGAATAAAACAGAACAGAAATGGTTTATGTTCTATACAAACAGAAGAGCAAAAGATGAAAAATTAAATGGAGTGACTTGGGTACATGGCACTAAAATTGGAATTGCTGAATCTGAAAATGGCGTCTCATGGTCCTATAAGACCACCTGTTCAATTGATTATGATTTGCCAGAGATCACACAATGGGCTCCAGAAGTAATTGAGAATGAAGGGGTGTATCATATGTATTTAACCATTGTTCCAGGCGTCTTTAAAGATTGGTCTCATCCAAGATCCATCATCCATCTCACCAGCACAAATTTAATAGACTGGACCTATCAATCTACTTTAGCATTAGCTTCAGAGCGATGCATTGATGCTTGTGTTTTTAGATTACCTGATGGTACATGGCGGATGTATTATAATAATGAGAATGATAACAAATCGATCTATTATGCGGATAGTAAAGACTTATATCGTTGGGAAGATAGTGGCCAAAAAGTAATTTCGGATCGAGGCGAAGGTCCAAAAGTATTTCGATGGAAAAACCAAAATTGGATGGTTTGGGATAGTTGGGATGGGATAAGTGTATATAAGACTGATGATTTTATACATTGGAAAAAGCAAGAAAATAATATTTTAAGAGAATCAGGAATAGGAGCAGATGATGGTGTAAAAGGGGGACATCCTGATGTGGTTGTCCAAGGTGATAAAGCGTATATTTTTTATTTTACCCACCCTGGTAGAACCAATGAAAATAAAGGTGTAGATACTTATGAAACTAGAAGAAGTTCTCTTCAGTTAGCCGAATTAACCTATATAAATGGTGTAATCACATGTGATCGAGATAAAAAGGTAAAAATAAACTTAATTCCCAGATAAATAAATTTACGATATCAGGAACGTACAGGATGCTTAATCTATATAATAGTTAGAAATTGACTAAAAATTAGATTATTATGAAATTTGTAAAAGCATATAAAGGATTTTTTTTACTTCTCTTTATTATTTCCTGTAAAGAAAAAGCAAAACAGCAACATGCAACAGAAAATACGCTAAAACCAGAGTGGATAACAAAAGTTGGCGCCTCTGAAATTGATTTTAATTCTACTGTGTATTATGTGGATGATTATGGCGCAGTGGCTGATAGTACTACTTTAAATACTGTGGCAATTCAAAAAGCAATTGATGTTTGTGCAGAAAAAGGAGGTGGGGTTATTGCTTTTAAACCAGGAATTTATGTAACTGGTTCTATTTTTATTAAAGAGGGAGTCCATTTTAAAGTAGACGAAGGTGTAGAAATTAGAGGGAGCCAAAATATTGAAGATTATACCGAAATAGATACCCGAATTGCTGGAATTGAAATGAAATGGCCAGCAGCACTCATTAATGTTCGCAATCAGAAAAATGTGCTTATTGATGGTGATGGACTTATAAATGGAGAGGGGAAAGTATTTTGGGATTACTATTGGGATTTACGTAAAAATGATTATGAACCTAAGGGCTTAAGGTGGATTGTAGATTATGATGCCAAGCGACCCAGAACATTTTTAATCTCCAATTCTCAAAATGTTTTTTTAAAGGATCTCAACATTCAAAAAGCAGGATTTTGGACCATTCAGGTATTGTATTCCGAATATATTACTATAGATGGGGTCACCATTCGAAATAATATAGGAGGGCATGGTCCAAGTACTGATGGAATAGATATTGATTCTTCTAAATGGATTCTAGTTCAAAACTGCGATATCGATTGTAATGATGATAATTTTTGTCTAAAAGCAGGGCGTGACTGGGATGGCTTGCGCGTAAACCGTCCTACAGAATATGTGGTGATCCGTGATTGTATCGCTAGAGCAGGCTCTGGATTATTTACCATTGGTAGTGAGACTTCTGGAAGTATTCGGCATGTTTATGCTTCCAATATACGAGGATTTGGCACTAAAAATGGATTAAATATAAAATCGGCAACTACACGAGGAGGCATTGTGGAAGATGTTTATATGGAAAATATTAAAATGGATAGTGTTCGGACTTTTATGGAAGTCTCCATGAACTGGAATCCTTCGTACAGCTATTCCAAACTTCCAGAAGGCTATGATGAAAATGAAATTCCTATCCATTGGAAAAAAATGCTTACTCATGTGGAACCTCCATCAAAAGGAATTCCTCAATTTAAAGACATCAGCTTATCTAATATTGAAGTAAAAAGGGCAAAAAAGGCTATTAATGTGAACGGTTTAGAAAACTCTATTATTGAAAATATTTCATTAAAAAATATACATATTGAAGCTGAAACAGCTGGAAAAATTGCATTCAGTAAAAATTGGACATTAGAAAATGTGTTATTAAAAACTCAAGACAACTCAAAACTTGATATCGAAAATTCTTCAAATGTTGTTTTTCCCGATTCGATTTATATGAACCATTAAATGTATGTGATTAAACATGAAGAATTGTATTGCGTTTAGTTTATTACTTATGCTATTACTGTGCTCATCATTTATTATGAGTCAACAGCAAAAATTATGGCATGATAAGGCGCGTAAAATTCATTATACTCCTGAGGGGAAAAGCTTTATACTCCAAAATGGTGCGCGAAAATTTAATAGAGCATTATACGGAACCAACACTGGTTTTAGAGTGGAAACCGGAGATCTTCCAGAGTTTGCTATGTATATGCCAGGTATGGGAGGAAATCTTAAACTAGGGATTATTGATGGGAACCACAGCAAATGGATCACTGCTGCAGATAGCATAGCCACTACATATACTCCAGGAACGATGGAATATGTGATTTATGATCAACTCTTAAAAGAAGGATCACTTCAATTGCAGGTCGTTGCTTTACCAAAAAGTGAAGGCTTTATTTTGAAAATAGTGGGGAATGACCTTCCTAAGGGAACATCAGTAGTTTGGACCTATGGAGGGGCAAGCGGCAAAAAGTTTAGTAGAAATGGTGATATTGGAGGGGATCCAGAATCGGTGTTTTACCTACAACCTGCATACTGTATCAACAACCAGTATACCGTAAAGAAAGCTTCTTTTACTTTAGCTTATGGTGCCGAAAATAATAAGCAGAAGACTGGGAATAACAAAAAAGTTCTGGGCGTATTTCCAGACTCGAAAGTTCATTTAGCAAGTGCTTTACACCTAGCCGATCCTTTAGAAACGTACCGTTCAAAAGCAGATTCACTACCCATACTCTTTGGAAAATTCGAACATATTTCTAAAGAGGCATCGTATCTCTTATTGCAGAATGAAGCGGATAGCCATGTTTTAAATCAAAATGAATTAGCGACCTTATTTGAAGAGGGTTTAAAGGCTGTCAATGTGCTTACCCATCGTATCAAGATAGAAACTCCAGATCCCTATGTGAATACATTAGGGGGTGTTTTGGCTACTGCAGCAGATGGTATTTGGGAAGATCCTGCATTTTTACATGGTGCTGTAGCATGGCGGATGCATTTAAATGCATGGAGAGGTGCATATGTGGCTGATCCTTTAGGTTGGCACGATCGAGCAAGAACCCATTTTAAGGCCTATGGAAATTCACAAGTAACTGAACCAAGTTCAGGAGCCATAGTTCCAGATACTACAAGAAATTTAGCACGACAAGAAGAGAAAATTGGAAACTCAATGTTTAGCATTGGGTATATTAGTAGAAACCCTAATAATAATACAGTTGCTCATCATTACGATATGAACCTAGTTTTTATTGATCAATTGATCAGACATTTTAAATGGACAGGAGATATCGAATTTTTACAAGAAATGTGGCCGGTAATAGAGCGTCATCTTGCTTGGGAAAAAAGAAATTATGATGCAGATGGCGATGGCTTGTATGATGCCTATGCGGCAATTTGGGCAAGTGATGCATTGCAATATAGTGGCGGTGGTGTTACCTATACTTCTGCCTATAATTATTATGCCAATAAGATGGTAGCACAGCTTGCAGAAGTTTTAGGTACAGATGCTACTGCCTATACCAAAGAAGCAAAGCATATATATACCGCTATTCAAGATCAATTATGGGTATCAAAAAAAGGGCTTTTTGGCGAATATAAAGATCTGTTGGGGAACCAAATGGTACATGAAAAACCAGGTATTTGGACTATTTATCATGCGATAGATAAAGAAATTCCGAATCCATTCCAAGCCTATAAGTTGATTCAGTATGTTGATGAAGAAATTCCACATATTCCTGTAGCAGCAGAAGGGTTAGATAAAAATGATTTAGAAGTAATTTCCACTACCAATTGGCAGCCTTACACTTGGTCTGTTAATAATGTGGCATTGGCAGAAATTATGCATACGGCACTGGCCTTTTGGCAAGGCGGACAAGCAAATAAAGCTTTTAAGTTATGGGAAAGTGGATTGGTAGAAAGTATGTATTTAGGAGCTTCACCTGGGGCTCTAGAACAGCTTTTGTATTATGATGCTATTCGAGGAGAATTGTACCGCGATTTTGCCGATCCCGTGGGGATGACAGCAAGGAGTTTAGTAGAGGGCCTTTTCGGAATTATGCCTAATGCCATTCAAAATAAATTGATTTTACGACCAGGATTTCCATCTGTATGGAACACTGCTGAAATTGAAATTCCTGATATTTCATTAAAGTTTGAACGGAATAAGAACATAGATACCTACCACATTAGACCTAATTTCATGAAGAAAATGCCTTTAGAATTTATAATAAATGCGAACACAGACCAGCTTCATAAGATTACCGTGAATCAAAAAGAAGTTTCGTGGAAATTAGTAGATGATGCTGTTGGTATACCACAAATTATGATTGAAATACCTTATAGTGATGCCTATGTCATACAATTGGAGTGGCGTGGAAATCCATTGGAAAAACCAAGGCTTTCAGCACCTATTTTTTCGGAAGAAAAAATTCAGATTCAAACCGAAAAAGCAACTATTTTACAGGTTAAGGATGCCGAATTAGCATTAGAAAATGTGACTTTTCAAAACAATAAATTAGAAGGAATTACTAAAAGTATTGGAAAAAGCACCTTCTTTTTACAACTCAAACAGGGGAATATGCTTTGGTGGCATCCAATTACCTTGAATGTTTCTTCCAAGTTTACCCTTGTTTCAAATCAAATAAGTGGAGATAAGGTGCTTATCATTCTGGAAAATCATCAAAACAAAAACATCAAAGCAGAAATAGTATGTAACGCTAAAGGTGCTTCCTATAGGCAAAGTATCGATTTAAGACCTAGTGCAGAAACGCAACTTGAAATCCCACTAACAGCACTAGTGCCTGGTAGCAATACGCTAGAAATTTATTCAGAAGGCGAATTAGTAGCACAAGAATCCTTCATCAACTGGGATATTCCAGCATGGGATACCACTTATGAAGAAGTAGTATTGGCACCTTATTTTAACAGTATGGTTACCGATATATTTGAAAATAAATACCTATCTCCGAGACCAGAACGAGTTACGCTACAATTGCCAACCCAGGGCATAGGCAACTGGTGTTATCCATTGGTAAAACCTCTTATAGACGATAGCGGCCTTCGCGCTATTGCGGGTGCAAAGGATGTAATTTTTACGCCCCTCGGAATTCCCCTTCAAACACCTTCCTCAGCCCATAAAAAAAATATTGCTTTTGTCTCGCAATGGGACAACTATCCAACAACGATGACCATTCCGATTTCTGGAAAATCATCACATATGTATGTGCTCATGGCGGGAACGACCAACCCAATGCAAAGCAGATTTACAAATGGCGAATTACAGGTAACTTATTCCGATGGAACTTCAGAAATTCTCCTCTTAAAGAACCCCGAAAACTGGTGGCCTATTGAACAAGACTATTATATAGACGGGTATGCCTTTACTACAGATGCTCCCAAACCTCCCAGAGTATATTTAAAAACAGGAGAAATCACAAGAGACTTTACAGATTTTACGCCGATCAAAGGGTTTAGCGACTTTGGAGTAGACGGAGGAGCAGCAACCCTTTTGGATATTCCGCTGGATCAAAGTAAAGATTTAAAGAGTCTCCAGCTGAAAGCAATTGCGAATGATGTCATTATGGGGATCATGAGTATAACACTAATAAAGCGCAATGAATAGAAAACAATTTATACATACTACTTTTTGGGGAGGCATTGGCTTCAGTTACCCCATAAATGGTTTTGGAGCTAATGGATCTAAGAATCCTCAACTTTCAGACTTTGAAAAGCGACTTACCCCTGTGGGTCGGGCTTTAGAATTTGAAGATTATTATGTGTGGTGTAACAGTCCAATTGAGGGACCAGATGGAAAAATTCACGTATTTTTTTCTCGTTGGCCCAAAGCTAAAAGTATGAGTGGATGGACCAATAGTTCTGAAATTGCCCATGCAGTGGCAGATAAACCAGAAGGTCCTTATACTTATGTGAGTACTGTTTTGGCTCCAAGAGGTCAGGGATTTTGGGATGCGACTACCTGTCATAACCCAAGTATCCATTATGTTGACGGCAAGTACGCTTTGTTTTTTATGGGTAATTCTAATGGGAAACTAAATACACAACGTATAGGATTAGCCACTTCAGCGTCACTATATGGTCCTTGGGAAAGACCTAAAGAACCTTTGCTTTTTCCTGGAAAAGAAGGTGAATGGGATGATCATTGCACCACCAATCCGTCTTTTTTAAAACATCCGAATGGCGACTATTGGATGTATTATAAATCATTTGATACAGAAGGGTATGTTCATCCTCAATTTAAAGTAAGAGGCAATCGGAAATATGGTCTAGCAATGGCAAAAGCACTAGAAGGCCCCTATGTGAAATATGAAGGGAACCCCGTCATTGATTTTCACGAAATGGGGAATAACGAACAGTGCGAAGATGCTTTTGTATGGTATGATGGTAGGTTTAAAATGCTAGCTAGAGATTTAGGAGTTTACGGTATAGATAAAGGCTTGTATATGGATTCGAAAGATGGGAAAAATTGGTCGAAACCATTGATAGGATATCAAGAATTAAATAAATATGTCACACAGCCACCAGCGCCACAACATTTGAATCGCTATGGTAGGGCCGAACGACCACAGTTGTTATTTCAAAATGGAAAACCTACTTATATGTTTACAGCTTCACAGGGTGGAAAGTATGAAACAGCCTCAGGATTTATCTTTAAAATCGATTAAATAGTATAATAATCAGGATGATTCAATTGGAACGAAAAATTGCAACAAAGTTAAATTCGAATTTAAGTAAATTACTCATTATAAATTTGTGGGTTTGCTCAATAGTAACTTTAACGGCTCAAACATTAAGCATTAAAAACGACCAGTTCTGGGATACTGCAAATGGCGAACCTATTTATAGCCAAGGAGGAGGAATTTTTAAATTTTTAGACCCAGAAACAAATATTCAAAAATACTATTGGTATGGCGTTCATTACAAAGAAGCTGAACTTTATAGAAACAATCCCTCAATTACGCAACCCAATGCTAGTTTTGTTTCGGTAACATGTTATACATCTACAGATTTAGTAAACTGGAAATCTGAAAAACCAGTGCTTACAATTGATGAAATTAATCAGAATTACAGTCGTACAGGATGGGTGGGACGCTTAGGAGTTGCTTATGTAAAAGAGTTGAAAAAATACGCCCTATTTGTTCAACACAATGACCAGGTTTTAATAACAGTTTCCGAAAGCCCAACGGGACCATTTAAATGGCATCAAAGAATAAATATGGAGAAGATGATTGGTACTTCAAATACAGGAGATCAAACTGTTTTTACAGATGAAGATACAGGTATTTCATACCTTGTTTATTCCTATGGAAATGGAAGAAATAAAATTTATATTTCGGAGATTGGCGTTAAAGAAGGCAAGGTAAATCTTTTAGACTGTACACAAGTTTTTAAAGGTGCAGGTCGGGAAGGAAACTGTATGTTTAAGTACAATGGTAAATACTATTTGTTTGCGTCAAACCTTTATGGTTGGGACTCGTCTTATGCCTTTTACCTTGTAGCTGATGCTATTAGAGGGCCTTATGTCCCGAAAAATAAAATGTTAATCACACCTGGTTCTAATGATGATTATGCTCACATTTCACAAACAGGTTTTTTTACCTCACTTAAAACAAATAATCATGAATTAGTTATTTATTGTGGTGATCGATGGGCAAATTTTGCAGGGAATGGTTTAGGTTACAATCAGTGGTGTCCTATAACCTTTCAGGGAGAGACACCTTATTTCAATTCGCTCCATTCATGGAATTTTGACCTATCTACAGGAGATTGGAATGTAGCAATTGATAATAATTATGTTAAAAATGGGAGTTTCGAAGCAGATCGTAGGCATATTCCAAGTCCAGTAAAGCCAATACAAGAGCAGTTAAAAGGATGGTTTACAAAAATATATGAAGGAAATGAAATTGTAGTTGGTTCTGATGAATCACCAGTGCTAAACTATTTTAACACCGAAGAAGATAGAAAGTTTGTTATAGGAGAAAAAAGTCTAAATATTACTGATGATATAAAATTTAAACGAAAAGTATCTCAAACTATTGAATCTACCCCTTTTGTAAAATTGGAAGATGGATCTTATAAATTATCTGCTAAGATTAAAAACACAAATGGATTTACCGCGCTGAATATGTATTCAGAGAGTGACAATCAAATAAAGCATTTAAATATTTTAGAACAACATAATGCTTGGGTAACTGTAGAAATTGATCATGTTTATGTGACCAATGGAAAGGTGGAAATTGGTTTTGTGGCAGAAGGCAATGCAAATGCCGAATGCCAGATTGATGATGTTACATTTATAAAGAGCATAAATTAATTTTGTAAAAAGTTTACAGTTTTATCCCTTTATATGAGCAGCTTATAGCAAATAAATTTTTTTAAAAATATAGATAATAAATAGAAAATTAACTCTTTTTAATAATGAAAAAATCAAATTCTCTTAAACTTTTAATATTACTATTTATGTGCTTTTATGCCTGCAAAGAAAATGATTCTGTACTAGAAAAAATTGATCGAAAAGCAGTTGTAACGAGACATAATGTTAAAATTACGGCCATTGATACGCTGGGATCATTAACTGTTGGTAACGGTAGGTTTGCATTTACAGTAGATGCTACGGGTTTACAGACTTTTCCAGAGTTTTATGAAAAAGGCGTGCCTTTAGGAACACAATCTGAATGGGGCTGGCATACATCGTTAAATCCAGAAAATTATCAATTTAGTGAGACGCTAAAAGCTTATGATTTTAATGGAAATCCTAATAATAGTTTATATGCTATTCAAGATAGATCTAGTAAAAGAAACATGGCTGCTGCTGATTACTTTAGAGCGAATCCACATCGCCTTCAATTAGGAAATGTGGGTTTAGAAATTAGTAAAAAAGATGGATCCTTGGCTAAACCAGAAGACATAAAGAACATAAATCAAGAATTAAATCTTTGGACAGGTAAAATTGAAAGTAATTTTACGATTGAAGGTACTCCAGTAAAAGTAATCACTTATGGAGATTCGAAAAATGATGCTGTTGCTTTCAAAGTAGAATCCTCATTAATTTCCCAAAAACGGATTAAAGTAAAATTTAGATTCCCATATCCAACTAACGAATTTGCAGACAGAGGAGCAAATTATTTGAATAGTAATTTGCATGAAACAACGGTGTCGGAATTGGAAAATAACACCGTTCAATTTCATAGAACTTTAGATGATGATACTTATTTTGTTACTGTCACTTCTTCTCAGAAAACTGAGTTACTAAAAGTTGAAGATCATTATTATACCTTATTACCTACACTAGGGAATATTTTTGAAATTTCTGTTGATTTTTCACTTGCTAAAAATAGTATGGTCACAACTTTCGATGAATTTGAAGAAAATAGTGTTTCAGCATGGGAAAAATTTTGGTTGTCAGGTGGGGCAGTCGATTTTTCTGAATGTACAGATTCAAGAGCTTTTGAATTAGAACGTCGTGTAGTTTTATCACAATACCTTACCCGTGTACAATGTGCAGGAAATTATCCAGTACAAGAAACGGGCTTAACCTATAATAGCTGGTATGGTAAACCACATATGGAAATGTATTGGTGGCATGGAGCTCATTATCCACTTTGGGGTAGAACAGCCTTGTTAGAAAAAAGTATGGGATGGTATTTTACAGCCTATGATAATGCGAAATTAATAGCAGAAAGGCAAGGTTATAAAGGAGTGCGTTGGCAAAAAATGACAGATCATGAGGCAGGAGAAGCACCATCAAATGTGGGGTCATTTTTATTGTGGCAACAACCCCATGTTATTTATTTGGCAGAATTGATTTATCGAAATAATCCAACTCAGGAGAATTTAGAAAAGTATCAGAAATTAATTTTCTCTACTGCAGATTTTATGGCGTCCTTTCCAAATTATGATGCTGAAAATGATAGGTACATTCTAGGAAAGGGTATTATTCCTGCCCAAGAGTGTTTTGATAAATTCGAAACTTTTAATTCGCCTTTTGAATTGGCTTACTGGAAATGGGCATTACAAGCTGCACAACAATGGCGTGAACGATTGGATTTAAGTCCTGATGCGGAATGGCAAAAAATTAGTGATCACCTTTCTTTAATGGCTCAGAAAGACGGAGTGTATTTAGCCGCAGAGAGTGTGCCTGATTCTTATTCGCCCACAAGTCAACATTTGATAGATCATCCAGCAGTTCTGGGACCATTAAGTATGTTACCTCAAAACAACTATGTAGATATTGATGTAATGAACCGCACTTTTGATATCGTAGATAAGGTTTGGACCTGGAACCATACATGGGGTTGGGATTTTCCATTAGAAGCCATGACCGCGACCAGGCTAAACCGACCTGAGGATGCGCTTAAAGCACTATTTAGAGATGAAATAACAAATACCTATTTGGTCAATGGACACAATTACCAAAATGAACGACTTACCTTATATCTGCCAGGAAATGGGGGAATTCTATCCGCCATTGCCTTGATGTGTGCAGGTTATGATGGGAACACCATCGAAAATCCAGGATTCCCAAAAGATGGTACTTGGAATATAAAATGGGAAGGCTTGCAACCAATGCCTTAAAAGGAATAAACCATGAGAAAATGTATTTTGGTATTCCTATTTGTTATAAGCCTGATATCCTGTAAAGAGGATAAGGAGGCTACCATTTTTGTGCTATCGGAGAAAAATGTTGCTAAAAATATGTTCATAGATGTCCATAGCGATCCCCTTATTGTTTGGGCCGTTGAAGAACTTTCTAAGGATATAACCAAGATTACAGGAACGAAACCTAAAATTTACAAAGCTTCAGAATATAAAGGGGAAGGGCTATATATTGGAACCTCACGTGACACTTTACTGCATGAGTTAGGAGTGCCTACGGATAGCCTCACTGGAAAATGGGAAACATTTGTCCTTCAAAAGAAAGAAGATAATTTAATTGTTATTGGGAGTGATGTCAGAGGAACGGCGTATGGAATATTTGAGCTTGCGGAGCAACTTGGGATTTCTCCTTGGAAATGGTGGGCTGATGTAGCACCGTTGAAGAAAAAAAAACTCGAAATTCAATTGCCGAATACGGGCATCATGCAAGCACCCTCGGTACAATACCGCGGAATTTTTTTAAATGACGAAGATTGGGGCTTACAGCCCTGGGCAGCAAAAACTTTTGAAAAGGAAGTCGGAGATATTGGCCCTAAAACCTATGAGAAAATCTTTCAATTGCTTTTACGCTTAAAAGCAAATACGATTTGGCCTGCTATGCATCCTTCTACTCAAGGTTTTTTTACGGTTAAAGGCAATAAGGAAATGGCCCAAAAGTATCATATGGTTATTGGTACTTCTCATGCAGAACCGATGCTTAGAAACAATGTATCAGAATGGAATCATGATTTTGGGGATTATAATTATATAACGAATAAAACACAAATTAACTCCTATTGGCAATCCCGATTAGAAGAAGTAAAAGCGAGTCATAATAGTACCATGCTGACCCTAGGTATGCGTGGGATTCATGATAGTGGGATGGAAGGCATCAAAAGTAAAAAAGAAGGTATGGCATTGGTTGAAGACATTTTTGCTAATCAAAGAAAAATGCTTGTTAAGACTTTTGATAGACCTATAGAAGAAATTCCACAAGTTTTTATACCCTACAAAGAAGTTCTCGATTTATACGATGAAGGGATGAAAGTGCCCGATGATGTAACGCTCATGTGGACCGATGACAATTATGGGTATATCAGAAGATTAAGCAATGAAGAAGAGCAAAAAAGAACAGGGGGAAGTGGTGTTTATTACCATTTAAGTTATTGGGGAAGACCACATGATTATCTTTGGTTAAGCACAACGCAACCTGGATTGATATGGTATGAAATGTCAAGAGCCTATGCCAATGGCGCAAAAAAAATATGGATTGCCAATGTGGGCGATATAAAACCAACAGAATACACAATGGAATTGTTCCTTGATTTGGCGTGGGATATCAATTCCATTCAACGAAAAACGATTCATGAACATTTAAAACAATGGGCAGCAAGAGAATTCGGTGACGCCATTGCAGCGGATGTGGCCACCCTGATGGACGAGTATTACCGCCTAGCAGTACTTAGAAAACCAGAATTTATGGGTTGGAGTCAAACAGAACCAACTACGGCTACAGAACTTTCAGAATTTACTACTGAAGAAGCGCAACGCAGAATAAGGGCGTATGGTTTGCTAGTAAAAACGGTAGATAGCTTAACAACCTATGTTCCCAAAGAGCGCTTATCGGCATGGGAGCAATTGGTTACATATCCAGTTGTAGCTGCTGCAAATATGAACTTTAAATTCTTATACCATCAACTGTCAGCGACTACAAATGATCATCAAGAGCAGCAAACGTATTCCGACTTATCGGCTAAAGCGTATCAAAAGATAGCAGCACTCACCGCAAGTTATAATGAATTAACAGATGGAAAATGGAAGTATATGATGTCCATGGCGCCGAGAAACTTACCTGTTTTTGAGCTACCTAAGGAGGTAGGCAAGATCAAAACGTTGCCGACGAATCCAGGGGACAACCAAAGGGTTTATCTCCAAGGGCATGAATTCTCAGAAAGTGAAGGATTTGAGGGCTATGCATTTAAACCAATTCCTGGTTTTGGTTACAGCAATGCTGCACTCGCTTTATTTCCTCTAAAAACAACCACTTTTAGCCATAAAATGCCTTGGGTGTCCTATGTATTTAATGCAAAAAAACCTGGAAATTATGTTTTAGAAATCAGGATTATTCCAAACCATCCGAATCATCAAGACCAACAAATAACGATTGAAATAGATGGAAAAAACAAAGGAGCTTTTCCATTAAATACTATGGGTAGAAGTGAAGCATGGAAAGAAAATGTACTCAGAAATAACCAACAAGTACAACTCCCTTTTACAATTGAGAATGATGGAGAACATCGTATCAAAATCTATGTCAATCAAACGGGGATTGTGCTAGACCAATTGGCTATCTCTCCTTCAAATACGAGTGATTTTTATGAAATCCCAAAGCTTACTTCAAAATAAATGGAGATCGCGTTACTCTTCTTTGAAGGAGATGTAATCTCTGAGTCCACACGCCTTGCAGCTTTGTAAACTCTCAGCAATTACCTTTGCATTAAAGGCGGCTCCTGCTACCCCTGTATGGGTATGGTCTTTGGGAAAAAAAGATTGAACCTTATCTTTTCCTAGTTGTTGATACCGAACTGCTAGACTATCACTGATGTCTAAAAAGGCAGCACCTTCCATAAGGGCCGCTTCACGAGCCCATTTTACATAACTACTATCTCTTTGTTCAACCTTTCCATTAGGCCACTCATTCCGAACCGTTAAGCTCAATACAATGGGGATGGCCTTCTTTTCTTTGGTCTCCCTAATAAACTGTCGCATATACCATCCAAAAGTATGTACGGTTTCAGCAGTGCTATCGGGGTGCATCACTTCTTGTGTTGTGCTTCCCATCCCATGTAAAGAGCCTCTGTATTTGGCTTTATCAATATTTCCCGCATCATTATGGCCGAATTGAATAATAACAAAATCTTCTGGTTGAATTTGTTTTTTAACACTATCCCAAAGCCCTTCATAAGTAAAGGTTCTACTGCTTCTTCCTCCCCTAGCTTTATTGACCACCTGCACTCTAGTAGTATCGAAATGTACCGCAAAAGGAACTCCCCAACCTACTGCATTTTCGTCACCATTATCCGCCATGGTAGAATCACCAATTAAAAATAGGTTTCTCTTTTTAGGAAGGAGGAGAACGGGGTCGTTAAGGATATATTCTTTTATAGGATTGGAAGTCTCCTTTAGAGCATCAATAATTAGCGATGCGGCCATTAGAGCTCCCCTTGCAGAAGTATGCGTATGGTCTCTATCGTAAAAATAGGTTCCAGTTACTTTTAACGCTCCCAAATGCTCCATTTTTTCAGCCATTTTTGTATTTAGATCAACAAAAGTGACATTTTCTTCTGCTGCAATTTGTTGCGCCCATAAACCGTATGAAGTATCATTTCTAGGAACTTTGCCCTCTATCCATGTGTTCCTTGGAATAGGTGACATAATGATTGGAATCGCTCCTTTCGCTTTGGCATCGGCAACTATTTTTCTAAGGTACCAACCATAGCTATGTACAATTTCGTGTTTTCCCGTGAGCATATTATCAATCGCTTCTGCTTCATTTCCAATACCTTTAATAGTTCCCCTAGCTCTAAAATCATCATTGATAGGACCATCATCATTATGACCAAATTGAATCAAAACAAAATCCCCTTTATGCAATTGATGAGATACAGAATCCCATAAACCTTTATCTTGAAAAGTTCTACTACTGGTACCTCCTAAAGCATGATTTTCGACCTTAACTTGGGTGCTATCTAAAAACTGACCTATATAATCGCCCCAGCCCCAAAGGCCACCAGCCCCATCACCGTGACCATTTTTTACTGTAGAATCGCCTACCATATAAACGGTGGGTATACGTTGGGGCGATGAGGTACATTGATGTAAACATATATATGCTAGGAAGAGGCTTGCAATTGCGCTGATTTTTTTCATTTTGGGGTCTTAATTACTGGAATAGTCTCTAAAGTCGAACCATAAGGTCATCGGAATTCCCGCATCGCCACTTTTAATTCTTATATTGGTGGGCTGACTTTCTGGGCCTTGATCTTTTAAAGCTTTAAATGCCCTCATCGCGGGAATTTCATATAGGAATGAAATAGTACCTGAAGGAAAATCGGGCTGAGGGAAGGTGCCAGGGAAAGCATTTTTAGGGAGATCAGGAGTAAATAATCTTAAAAAAAGTTTATCCGATGCACTAATAAATTTGATGCTTCCATTTTTAGTTTTAAGATTAGCTCCAATTAAATTAGCATGATATCCTTTAAATTCTGGATAGACTAAATTTTCAAAACTTTCACCTGTTATGGTCTTGTTATAGGCCTTTTCCCAAAGGCCGAAGCTGGTGCCTTTAATTCTGTTTTTCCAAACGTGGTAAGGACCATTACCTAGCCATTTCATTGCGGTTACACCCTCTTCTGGAAAATCAAAAGTAATTCCGAATTGATCAATTTCACCTTGAAAAAATGCTCCATCAAAGCCATTACTGCTACCTGCATTTTTCAAAAGGATCATTTCCATTTTTAAGCTACCGTCATTGAATAATGTCCATTTATTCGAATGAATGCCCCCAGAATATTGAATCGTACATACCGCAGCATCTTTATCTTGTTCCGTGGTAATATGTTCAACTTGCGCCTTCATGCCAATTGGACGTGGACCATTTGTAAAAGGAACATTCCCATTTTCATTTTGGATATGGGTGATTTCCCCTGTTTTAACATCCAGTTCTAGCTGTATTTTTTTGTTGGCTAAGAACACTTTATTTGTTGACTTAACCACAGTGGTTTGGTCATTTGCAGTTCTTTTTTCGATGAATTTATGAGCAAAATAAGGAGCTCTGTGAATGGGCCAAGACCACGTATAGATTTCTCTCCCATGTTTATCTTTTGCTGTAATGGCTAACCAATCACCATCAAAAAATTGAGCTGGTAATTCCAAATTAATTTTTCGAGTTTCTCCCGGAAGAATACTTTCAATTTTGATGTTGTTTGAAACAATAACTTCTGCCTTATCATCGGAATATAAGATGTCTTTATGTGCTTTTAGCACCTCGTAGGTGAACGTACACTGGTTTAGATTTGTATAGATATATGCGTTAGTTACTAAGAAGGAACCATCAAAAGTGGAGGTTATTTGTTGGGGTTCAAATTGAATGGGAGACCAGACTTCTTTTACTGTGAAAAAACTCCCTTCTTTTTCTCGATGTGGTCCTAAAACGCCATCGGCGGCCAAGGACCCTTTGGAGTCGTATTTTTGTTCCCCTTTCCAATCGCTTCGTAAAACCGCTTCATCAAGCATGGCCCAAATGAAGCCGCCAGCAAACAAAGGACTTTGTTTGTAACGTGTCCAAAAATCGTCTAATCCTGCACCTATTCCGTTATCATAGGTGCCGTGCATAAATTCGGTAGGGAAAAATACATTCTCACCATTATTAAACCGATGCATGCCCGTGAGGTAGGTTGGATAATGATGGGTATCCCAACCATCAAAATCCGACCAGGGGTGTATGACAATTCTTTTTTGAGGATCATAGGTATGAAAAACGGGATCTAGATCGTAATTCCATCCGCCTTCATTGCCATGGTCCCAAATGATAATGGAGGGATGATTGACATCTCTTTGCACCATTTCTTTAATTAATTTGGCGCCGGTGCTGCTGTCATACGGATTTTGCCATCCTGCTAATTCATCTAAAACAAAGAGCCCCAAAGAATCACAAACTTCTAAGAAATGCGTATCGGGAGGATAGTGAAAACGAACGGCATTCATGTTCATGTCCTTGATCAGATTGACATCTAAAATACTTATTGCTTTATCCGTACTTCTTCCAGATTCTGGCCAAATGGTATGTCGGTTAATTCCCTTCATGATAATTTTCTTACCGTTGACATAAATACCATCCTTTTTAAGAAATTCGAGCGTTCTAAATCCTATTTTTGTTTTGTAGGTATGCAATGTTTGGCCTTTGTTTTTAAGGCTTAGGCTTAAGGTATATAAGTTAGGCGATTCTGGATCCCAAGTTTTGATATTATTCCATTGGGCCTTGATGGTCTGTTTATTTGTTGTTGTAGTTACAGGAAGGGTAAAGGAATCCCATTTTTCATCACTTCCAACGGGACGAATCGCAACTTCAATCACAGCATTTTTTGGACAATTGATGAGGTCTAAGTCAGCCTGCAGGGAGCCATCCATTTTGGCATCAATAGCCGCGTGTTTGATATATGATTTTGGGGCAATTTCTAACCAAACTGGACGATAAATACCCCCAAATAACCACCAATCTGTTTTGCGCTCGGCATTGTTTACCGTTTCATTACTGGAGTGCTTTGAAACATGAACTTCTAATAGATTA
>TARA_R110002051_G_scaffold193094_1_pt1 | contig 28928 bp, 20 predicted proteins | sample TARA_R110002051 | Tara Oceans TARA_R110002051 (sample SAMEA4397023) | marine metagenome | biome: Polar Biome; feature: [MES] marine water layer (ENVO:01000295) within the mesopelagic zone...; material: water (ENVO:00002006), including particulate matter (ENVO:01000060) such... | reverse complement strand
TACAAACCCTTGCATGATTCTTGTATATTCATCGACGTTGTTTTTGATCGAAGCAGTCTTATCTTCAGCGGTGAAGTTATCTACACCAATCTCACGACTGTAGTTCACCACATCAATTAATGATGATGAGTTATAGTCTTGCCATACGTTGTGAAAGTTTTCACTCTTACCAACAACAAAACCACAGTTACCAATCTCTCCTACGTGGCCGTTGTAAGGCACAGCATAATGAGAGACAACTGGTATGCCATGAGCGAATGCTTCACGGATGTTGCCGGGGTTACACTCACCATCCAAACGAGCATGAGCTAATACGTTTAGGGTGTTGTAGAACTTACTCAACCTAACATCATCAATCGTTGGATCAACGTATCTGATATTACGGATACCTAACTCAGTAGCTTTTTCTTTGATAGCCGGTGAAGGATTGAGACAGATGAAGTAAGTGTTATCGGTTTCAATATTAGAGTAAGATGTTAGATTGACAGGATCGAAAATGTCGCTGTCATCTCGGCCTACGCGACCGAATACAAAAGCATCGTTGGGAATGTTCAATTCTTCTCGTAAGTTTTCATCACTGTATGGTGCCTCTATCATTAGGCCAATTAACTTAGCATTACTACCACCAAAACTTCCAGCATGGTGTCTCATATAATTTGAGATGTATACCACCCTTGAGATCCAAGGTGATCTATCAGTGTAACCGAAAATGGAAGTGGAGATGAAATGTTTGGTGTACATCTTGGTTTGTTCACAGAAAGGAAACTCAGCAACACCAGCAGCCTGGCGGTGCATGATAAATGGTTTAACTTCTTTAACGACTTCAAAAAATTCAGGGATCGAAGCAATGGGAATCATGTTGTCTCTACCGAATGCTTCTTCAAACAATCCTTCACGTTCCATTTCACCGTGAACCTTATAGGCTACAACATGGTGAAACTCATTGTCATACTTGTTGATATACTTACCTAACAAATGAACAGCTTTTGCTGTTCCTCCAAGACCTAAGTGATGAACGTAGTGCATAATCACTTTCTTGGATAACACGTTTTGAATATTAACTCTTTCGATAGTCTTGGAAGCCTCCAACTTGAATTGTCGTGACTCTCTTTCCAACCCATCGTCTTGTCTAGATTTTTTCTTTGGATGAACACAGTGGACACCAACGAGAGCAGATTCCTTTTCCATACCAACAATACGTTCGTGGGTTCTACCAGCAAACCTACAGTTACTCTTGAACACTCGTTGCTGATAGTCAGGATAGTTTATCCAACCAAAGTAAGCGATACCCCAATTGTTTTGTTGAACGTAATCATATAGTTGTTGTGGTTCTAGATCTGTAATCGTATTAATACGGGGCACGTTGATACAATCCACACCATTTCTTTCAGCACTAGCAATATACCACGGTAGTTGATTCCAAAAGAGATGATCATATTTTTCATCGGCATCAATCCAAACTCTCCAATCGTCTGTAGCTAAATCAAGTGCTGCATTCTTTTGAATCTCAAACGAGTCATCCCATTTCTTGTGATGAACCGTCACGCTATCATACTGATCAAGAATCTTCAATGTGTTATCAGTTGATCCACCATCGACAACAATCATATCTTCATACTGTCCGGTATTGATTATGGTTTCTTCAACAACATCTTCATCGTTGTATGTGATCATACATACTGAGTAGTCTGTTTTGGGACGAGACTTGTGTGTTAACATATGATTCATCTTGAACCAGATATCCTCAGCGCTCTCTTTACCCTTCATCAATCTTTCGGATGCAGTATTCAATCCTGATATGTGAGCGTTGTCAGTTTGGATAGGATTGGTTTCTATGTAACACGTATCCCAAAAATCACTTGGACTTTGTGGTGTGTGGTTAGCAATGAAGAAATGATTCTTCGTGTAGAAGCAGACTGTCGGTATTCCCATACGTGAGGTTAGTTCCCATTCCCACGAATTACAAAATATACCACCCTCAACTTCTTTAAGTAGTTCGGTTGTTTCCTCTACACTTAATCCCATACCATCAAAGTATGATATATTGTTTACATCACAATACTTTTTCAAACCACCATCTTCGTTATTGATACCAACAAACATTGGACAATAACCGTTGTCAACAATATTATGAACTATAGATTTCCATTCATCTATATCCCAAAACCTACCTCTTTCTACATCAGATAAAAATCCCTCTGCATTTCCTTCGGTAGTCCAAACTTTTAACGCTATAGTTTTCTTATTGTGAATCATTAACATTTTCCTTTAGATAACTGTTGTTAACATACTTAACTTTGTTAACAACATCATCTCTATCTACATCTGTCTTATACTCATACGGATATAACATTTCATATTTACGAAATGGTGGTTCCTTGTTTGCAAATATTTCATCACAGAACGAAGCGTCCATAAACATATCGCCTGGCTTTACAATGTTGTCCTTGAGAAACTTTCGTGTGTTCTCTAACTGATTATGGAAGGTTAGGTTTTTAACAATCTTAGCAGAGTATCCTTCTCTTTCAATCTGTTCCTTAGAGAATTGGACAGCCTTACCAAATCCTCCTAGAAAAAATACTATTTCGTGTTCAGGATATTCTTTTTGAAGATCGGGTATTCTAGTAAGTAGTGAAAGTGTGTCACCATACCCCGCAAGTTGCAGCACAACATACTTAGCCATTTAATAATCCTTTTACTGTTCGTTTAATACCTTGTGGTATTGAAATTGTGTATCTTCCCAAATGTTTAATCATCAAGCTGTTGTCACCTTTTCTTCGTGACACCAAGTTAGGATCGTGATCGTCATAAATGATTTCACTCTTGTTTTCGTATCCTAAACTTTCCAGCTCTTTTTCAATCAAACCATACAAGGCAATGACTGAGGTTTCATGGTTCGTGCAGATGTTCATAAAACCATCGAAGTCGGGACCACGAAATAGATCATCGTTGAACATTGCTTGAACGTTAGCTAACCCAACATCGTCGCCGTGAATCATATCCATCGTTTGACTACCATCACCATAAATTTTAATGGGACTCCCCTCCTTGATTGCCTTGATCCATTTGGGAACAATCTGAGTGTAGACGCCAGCGTCGGATTGTCGTTCTCCATAGACGTTGAAATATCTCAACCCAACAAATTTCAATCCTTCTTCGTCGGCATAGCTACGGGCCAAGTATTCATCAGCAACTTTAGTAGCACCATATAACAACTTACAATTATCAAAATCATGAGATTCCTTTGTCGGGAATTTTTTTGGTGTTCCATATACAGAAGCAGACGAAGCATAAACCAACTTCTCTACATTATACTTCACACACATATCAAGGATGATCGACATACCACAGATGTTAACCTTAACTGCTTGGTGTCGATACAGTTTACTATCTAGAGTAAGCATGCTTGCTTGATGGAAAACATAAGTAGGTTTGAATCTACTGAATATCTTTTCCATTTTGTATGAATTTGACACATCGGTTTCCATTATAACAATAATGTTATCACGTTTGTTTGCAATATGAAAAGCATCATCTAGGTTTGTTTGTTTACCGTTATACATATTGTCAACACAAACAATCGTTGAGTTGATCAATGTCTTGCACAGGTGTTCAATTACATAACTACCAATGTGTCCATATCCACCTGTAACTATAACTGTGACATTGTCTTTATTCATTTTGCTTCTCTCTCAACCGGCCATCCCATTGTTTCTGGATCACATCTATCTTCGTCATTACCATCCCACTTATTTGTGATATGGTAAATGAGAATTGCTTGTTCATTGGTGTAATTTATGCACCCGTGCCAAATGCCGGGCGGAATATAGAGTGGTCCTTCGTTAGCATTTCGTTCTGATAGATAGTGCCATTGAACAACCGGATCGAACTCTGGCCAGTCGTCGAGTTCACAATATGTTCTTGTTTTCTGCCATTCATCAACCTCTGTCGTAAGAGGATCATCACTCATATTGCACATGCCAATTTTAAGAGCACCTTTTACTACAAACTGATAATCTGATTGGTGTTCATGTCGATGCCAAAGTGCCGCGGCGCCGGGCTCAACGACAGTTACATTTATGTCACCCTTACCAATTTCGGGAAAAATTGAACAATATCTGGTTCCTCGGTCATCTACATGAAAACGGCCGCCATGTTTCATTTCAGTTGCTGGTTGGCTCATTTTATTTCTCCTATTTCTCTAAGGAAACGAACTACTGCACTTTGCCATGATGGAACTTCAAGTTTCAATCTCTGTTCTGTATCACGTAAAGATAAAGCAGTATGTTGTGGTCTGTGAATATCTGAATAGAATCCTTCGGTGGGTATGGGAACCACTCTCTTATCACTGTAACCCATAGCCTGAGCGGTGAACTTGGCAACATCATACCATGTTACCACACCCTTGTTGACAACATGAAACAAACCATAACTTGGGTTACTATCCATTATCTTTTCAATAACGTTAGCAGCATCTTTCGTATACGTTACATTAAGTGTCTGATCGTTTACCACCGATACTTCACCGTTCTCACGGAGTTGTCTTAGGATGGTGTAGATGAAGTTGTCATCGTTCTTTGCTCGAGAACCAGTCTTACCAAAGACTCCAGAAACACGAATGTTGTAGAACCTATCACAACTTTGAGATACGATACGTTCACCAGCAGCTTTTGTAATACCGTAAACGTTGACAGGTTCTGCTGGGTATTGGATAGACAATCCTTCATTGGACACATAATTAGGGGGAGAGATCCCACTATGAACATAATTGGTTGAGAAGTTAATGAGAATAGTTTTGTGTTTGTTACACAACTTCGATGCCTGTAACAACGAACCAATATTAACTTCACAAGCCTTGTTAATATCATTACCGATATGTTCTACATTGTGAACCGAAGGTCCGTGGATGTAAATGTCAGGGTTGTGTTGAGCAAACAATTCCTCTAAACGAACATAGTTGGTAACATCACAACCCTCTCTGTTGTAGAGGAACAATTCATAACCCTTTGTGCAGATTAACTTTTCAACAAGGTCCGTAACTAATTGTCCACGTGTCCCTGTAATCAAAACCTTTCTCATTATCTACCCTTCTTTTCAAACAATTCTCCATGTGATGATCTTGCTGCTCGTTGAACAGTTTCGTCAATACGGTCGATGGAATCATTACGGATCTTGTTGTTTACAGATACAAGATCCGCGGAGGTTAGTCTTTCTAAGGGCATATAACGATCTTTATCCCTACGTTTATCTTCCAAGTCCCATAACTTATTCGTGGTATCGTTCAATGAGTCGAGAGCAGCGATCATACTTAACCCCTCTACTATCTTCACATCATTATCATAAGCCTTATTCTTCTTGAATGTGAATGGGCGTTTGCCTGAGAAGTTAGCTACGAGGATCTCCCCCAACTCTTTCATCAACCAACCATACTGCTCGTATAATGGTTGTGTGTTTTGATTTTCTTCGTCGTAAACTTTGATTCTTCTTTCGAGAATACAAATCTTGTCAAAAATCCCGCCGACAGTTTCCATCTAAGCAACCTTTCGACAATGAATGAATCTAACACCATCCACATCATCGTCCTTGTAATAATCATCAACAACTTCAAATCCTGAATCGTGTAACATAGTCATCATCACTTCGTCACTGAAGAAGGTAATAATCTCACCAACCCCAACGAAATCCCATTGTTGTCTCTTGTCTCCAGCAGATTTACTATCGAAGTCATAGAAGCTGATAAACAGATTGCCTTGATCGTCTAGTGTATCATTACATTTAGTTAAGAATGCCTTGGGGTCACTGGTATGATTGATAACATCGCTACACACCAATGTATGAAATTTATCGTCAAATTTATACCGTAGGAAACTTGAATGGATGAATTTGTCAGTAATAGTTGGATGGATACTCCTGGCACGATTGATAGCATGCTTGTTCAAGTCGATACCAGTCACATTCCAGTTCTTGTTTTGAGTTGCTCCATAGACAAAGATACCCATGTTACAACCAACATCCAATACCTTACCAACTTCAACACTCTTATCTTCGATGTAATCTATAATTGGTAAGAACCTACTGTCCCACGTAGCTTCTTTGTCAGCATCGTATCCTACCGAACAATCAATTCGTTGATCGGGGTGATAATGCCGATTCTCTCTCCAGATAATATTCGTTACATCATCACGGTAGTAAGCAAAACCGGGAAGCACATCTCTAAGAACAAGATTGCCGGGGATGTTCATCTCATAACTGGATGGGTTACCGTGTGGTGATGTTGGTTTAGTCCACAACTTTTCGATAGCCCTCATAACATGTAGTGGTTTGATATTTTTCAATCCACAAGTTGGTTCTTCATCGAAGTTAGGAACGAAGTTAATACCCTTGTCTGAGATCGTTAGGAATGTTTTGTGCTTGATACCCAAACCCTTACTTGTGTGGTCCTCTACATACACTACGTTGTCTCTGTTGGGAGTTGTGTAGTATGGTCGAGCAGCACCTGCAATCAACACACATGGCTTATTGAAACCACGTGCAATATGCATTGGTCCGTTGTCTCCACCCACAAACAAATCACAGTGAGCAATGAGATTCATCATCACCTTAAAATCACATTCGTGATATTCATCAGAAGTAATGTCGGTGTGCTCAGCTCCAGTTTCAACTACTTCATAATCTCTTTCTTGTAACCACTTGATAACTTCTTTGTAATTATCAACACCCCATGTCTTGCCCGGCCAAGCACTACCGTCAGCAACTACGACAGCATACTTCTTATCTACAATCAAAGGATCTTTATCATACATCAAACGAACGTGTTTGTCTTGTTCGTCCTCAAACTCGACCGAAGCAACTTCAGCATATCCGTCGATGAATGAAACATTCTCTCTGCTCTCATATGATAGATCCAAATCATACTTTACTTGGTGGTCCTTGTCAGCAAGCACATCAAATGGAACTGAGTTCTGGTCTATCTCAATTACTTCATCAGGCTTACTCTCAAAGTATTCGACAACCTTGGGGGTATGTGTATACAATGTAATACTTGCTTGTGGGAACTTCTCTCTGAGTTTTCTGATAATAGGTTCAACAACAACTACATCACCCATACCAATTGTTCTCTTGATACCGATTGACGTAATGTTTTCTGTTTGATTGATAACACCGTTGATACCATCAGAGTATTCCTTGTGATAGAATGAACCCATGACAGTTGGGAAGCTACGAACGATCTCAATGCCATCATCTGTTTCTTTCATCTCTTCTTTAATTTCTGTTTCCTTCGGAACACCAACCTTCTTAAATACTTCTTCTTCGGTTGCTGCATTCTCACCATTCTGTTTATTCGGTGATACCCATTGAACGACGGTGATCTCTTTAGGAATAGAACCACGTAAACGATTCTCAATCCACTGTCTGGTAATGTGTCCTGCGAGGAATGTAGGAACCTCACCATCTGTGCTTAGACACTTACTCCAGTCAACGTCGATACCGACATAGTGACATATTTCATCAATTGCAATTGTGTCTGGATGTGGTGGGTTGTCGATTCGATATGATAACGTGTTGAATTGTGAATCGGCCTGATCTAAGTTTCTGTTCTCTACGTGAGAGAGTGCCCACTTCAGCTTGTTGTCATTACCAAACTCTTCAAAGTGAGCTTCGATATGACGTGGAAACCATAGAACATTGTTGACAGTTTTATAAAACACAACTTCGCCATCAGCTAAATCAACCAGTTCCTTGAGGAACAAAGCGGAAGGTGCTTGCTTTACCCAACGAACGTTTAGGAAAAAGTTATCACAGCTGGCCTTTAGATCGTCACTAAGTTCTTCATGAAAAGTGGAGATAATAAGGTCAATGTTTTTGTGGGTCTGTTCAAAAATGTTTTTTACAGCGGCTTGTATTTCGTCGTCGCCGGCATTCTCACCTAAGAGAATGACACTAGCGAGAGTATCCTTGTTCATATAACCGACTCCGTATCGAGTTTATAAGTTTACTATGTTCAATAGTCTTGTGCTAATTTTCTTGAGATACATTTCTCCGGTAACGTCATCCTTATAAGTAATGAGCAATGTGTTTTGATACACATTCCAGTCAACAGAGAAACTCTTGTTTAGTTCCCCACCATTCTGTTCTTTCACAACCTCATTCAAAGCATTGAGAGTGTAAAGAGTGTTTGTTTCTTTTTTACGGTGGAGAGATATTGTGTCTTGAATTACATCAGAAAACACCACATCACGATCTTTGTTGATGTTGTATGTGATGATCTTCTTTTGTTTATTAGCTACATCCTGAAGCATAAAGAGCTTGTTCCCTACAACGTCGAAGTTGAGAGAGATAGCATCTATAACATCAGTTATGTTTTGTGTTCTTACAAACGTAGCTAGCAGTAATGTATCAGACATAAAAAACCTTTCAATAACCTTTTATCAATTCACTAAGGTAATATAGTAAATTTAATCGTCAATGTAAATACCGCTTTTTATTTCTTGCAAGAAAAGGTCCAAGGGAGTATTTTCTTTGATATCTTCAACGATACTGGATAAGGGGAGTAGTGGTGTTACCTTGAAATCTGAAACTGTTGTGTCTATGATTCTCTTCTTGAAGAATTTTGCAAGAGCTTCGGCCATCAAGCCAGCTTTTCTAAGACGTTTAATTTCATCCTGAAACTCTTTTGAAAACACATAAGCAGTTCCGAGCTTACCAGTTGCACCAGACTTACTTCTAACCATCTGCATCGACATTGGAAACTCTTTACCATCTTTGGTTTGAATATAGAGTAATGATTTTTGACCAGTGACTACACCAACACCAACAGGTGTCTTACCATCCTTCAATGTTTTGAATTGTTGTCCCGGTTTCAAATCTGAGCCCTCGGGGGCTTTGCCCACAACATTACCTTCAGTGTCAGTAACCCAAATCATTTTTTCACCATCGGGGCCTGTTTCAAAATCATTTGTGCTTCTTTGTAACATCGTTTCGGGCATACCAGTTCCGGGGTCAGTGTAATCACCCTCGACTGATGGTGGTTGACCAACTTTGATTTGTGAAATCAATTCATCGGTATTACTAACACCTAGAATCTCTTTTAATACTTCAGCATTAATACCATCCGAACCAATAATAGTTTCACACATTCCAGATTGATAGGCTAAATCAGACGGATCATTAAGAGCATAAAGATGAAGTTTGTTAACAATGTTGTGTGCCTCTAATATTTGTCCCAATGGTCCTTCAGAAGTATTGATTTTATCTAAACTACTTACTCTATCATAAATTGAAGCAACAACATCTTGTCTAGCTTGAGTGCCTAATTGTAATGAGTTAACACTTCCAAGTTCGTCGGGAGTCAATGATGTTTCAGAATCTGTTTCTAAAGCCTTGCTTATATATCCAAAAACCTTTTTTTCCTCGTTTGTAACTGTTTTATTAGGATCATCTGCACGGTCTGAGATCATTTGTAAAAATCCCTCAAGACCACCTTCTTGTTTACTATTAATTTCTTTTTTATACTTATCACCCAATGCCTCATATGCAGCCATAACGGTGGCTTTCTTCTTTTTATCACCCATAAAATTTTGGAGAGTCTTGGCAATTTGGCCAGAGGGATCTTCGTCCTCTAAGTCCTTAACACGTTGATTAAAGTCAGTTAAAATCTTTGTGGCATCGGCAGCTTGTTTTTCATTTATCTTGCCGGACTTAACTAACGCTTCAACAGTTTCAATTTGACTTGACGCTTCTTTGGCTAATGTAGAGTTAGCTTGTTGGTCACCTCTTTCCATTTTGTCTGAGTGCCACATAACCATGACATTACCATTCTTAGCTTTAACAAAAGTAGCTGTATCAGATGGGTTGGCACCTCCACCACCAGCCATAGCCATTAGAGTTACAAAACTTCTAATGTTTTCTTGATCAGAAGGGTTACTCATAATGTTGTCAATATAAGCATCAACAGCAGCATCATCAACTTGAGGACTACTCTTACCACCAGTCGTTTTAATACTAGCATCAAAAACACGGCCATTCTTGGCTTCTTTCTTCACCAAGGATGTCAGAGCTTCTCTTAATTCTGATCTTGATCTATTACTAACATTGATTTCTTTTATTTCACCTTGGGGACCAAACACTTTTGCATCGGCGGGCATTTCAGCGATGATTGTCGCTTGAGCTACAAGTGAAGCTTCAGCACCATAATACTGATTGGCACTTTCTACATCACCAAAGTCGGGATTATTTTTCAACGCAGTTTTATAACGAAGATTTTTTCTATGGGCGGCTTCGGCAGCAATCCTTAGTTTCTTTTTATATCCAGCAGATCCGCCGGGAGAATCTTTAACTTGTTTTGTCATCTCAGAATCACCAAACTGTTTGTCTATTATATATCCTAACTCGCTAACAGTTGGTGCCCTACCAAGCTTCTTTTCAAACTCGATAGCAATAGTAAGGGCTTCGACAGATAATATTTCATTAAACATCGAACCAGCATTGCCCGGTGCGGGGGCTGCAGCTTCGCCTGTGGTGGGTGATATAACTTTTTTGCCAGGAGGTTTTGGAAACGCTGTCTCTACTGCAGTTTGACGAGCAACGGCGTCAGAAGGTGGTTTGCTATTTGGTTTTCCATTTTTTATATCAAACCCAGCAACAACCCCTGTTGTGTCACCATACACTGACTTAGAAATCTCATTCATTTCCTCTATATTAACTTCGGGATCATCTTCAGCTTTTGTTTCTGGTTTCTGTTCCGGTTCTTCTTCAGGTTCCGCATTGTTCTGCGTTTCCATTTCTCCATTGATTTTTTCTGCAATCTGATCTTCTAGTTCATCAGGCAAGCCAACAACAGGAACCAAAGGTGCTTCTGGATTCTCTGTTGCTTGAGCTACAGCGATTGGTTTATCGCCAGACACATCTGCATACACACCTTCTTCTTCAGAGGGAACAAGTGACATATTTGTAGCAATATCTGTTGCAGCTTTATTTTCTTCTGACGACGCCCAATCAGGTGTGTTTTCACCAACCTCTACTTCAAGGGCCTCTAAATCATCCACAGGTTCGGCAGGTTCGGCAGGTGGACGATCTGTTGCAACTGGCTCTACTGGATCATGGCGGCCGGCCTGAATCGCGTTGTCGCGGGCATCGGCAGACTTAAAGGTTGAAATCCTACCACTCTCTTTTGAACGGGCCTGGAATTCCGGGGCTTCGATAAGAATATTTTGCAACTGTTCCCTAATAATTTTACGAACCAACTTATTGTTCATCTTCAGTCTCATCTTCAAATGTTGTGCGGATCTTTTCTAGTTCGTCATCTTCTAAACCAGTTTCTACTTCAGGCTCTTCTTCAGGTTCTTCTTCAGGTGGTGCATCAGCCACTTGCTGGGCGTCAGCTGCTTGTTGTTTTTGATACTGACCAACCAGTCCTGCTGCTGAACCACCGGTATCACCATCTTCACCGGCGTTGATTGTTTCTACATTACCGTTATCGTCAATCTTGGCTACATTGTTCCCTTGAGAATCCTGCCATATTCCACCAACAGGTTTCAATCCACGTTTAGTTAGTGTCTCTTTAGATTGATCTCTACGTTGATCTACACCAGCACTGGAAGATTTAGTGTCATCAACCTTATCTTTCATTTGATCAGTTTTAGTTAACTTATCATCACCATCTGCTTCTTTAATAGTTTTCCAAAAGTTTTCAGTAAACCTATATACAGAATGTAAACTAGTTAATAATTTTTCGCCCACAACTGGATCAATAATAGACTCACTTATAAATATAGCAAAGGACTTATCAAATGCTTCAAAGTTACCTTTATGTAATTCTACAATATACTCTGAAGGTATGTGGGATAGAATGTGGTCCGCTGCAGCTTCGGCAGTCAATACTTTCGGAGGGTCAGGCACTTCAGCGTCGTTCAAGATAGCACGACCTGTCTCTTCAAGAGCATTTTTTTCTAGGACAGAGTTTAATTCGTCTACGATCTTCCTTATAAGCTGTTGTTGTTGTGACTTTTTATAATATACATAATGCTTATATTGATCATCATCACCAGTAAACTTAATAGGCTTATCTAGACCTACTATCATATATAGTGTACCATCACTCTTAGATCTTATCTTATTGTTAACTCTATCAGCAAGTAAATTAAGTGCTTCATAGAACTTATCATCATCATGTATAAACTCTCTACGTATATCCATCTTTACGCTGTTAACTAGTAATCTATAGATAGCCTGTAATTTTTCTAGTACAGTATAATCAGTCCTGTACTGTACTTCTTTACCCTTTGAATTATACGTATCACTACTACTAGATGTTTTATCTATAAAAGTTTGAAACTTATCTATCATCTTGTTTTTATCTAAACGATATTCTATATCCATAATTTATCCTATGCTATGTTGATTTCGGATATAACAGCCTGTGAAGGAATAGTAGATATGAAGTTCTGCATTACCTCAGCATCACTCAAAGGTCTATTAAATATCCTAGTTAACCCTACAACACCAGTCAATCCATTAGTGCTTCTATTCATATTCTTACCAATGATCAATCTAGCATCATTGTTAATGATTGGGAAGTTAATGTTACCAGATACACTTGTTGTGCTTCTAGCTAGTGTTGTTTTCTCTCCATTAATAAATATGTTCGCACCAGACGTACTGCCCGTACCAGACTGAGCTTGTGCACAAACATGAACCCATTGATTCAACGGCATGAACAAACCCCCAGCTTGAGTTCCACTAGCAGCCGTTAATGATCCAGCACTTACTGTTTCACCATTAACATTAAATTCAAGACTACCATTCTTAACAGATACTCCAGCTAATACAGTTCCACAAGCACCTACAGTGAATACATTAGTGTCGGCGCCTGTACTAAACATCTTAACGTAACCCATGACAGCTACACCAGATGTTCCAAGATGTCTAGTAGAAAAAGCTGCAGCTGTTACAGTTTCAATATAGGATGATCCATCCAATAGGAAACCACCCTCAATAGGACCATGAATCCATCCGGTTACTGAAGCAGACACCGCGTTGTTTGCATGATACGTAGCCATACCGCCTGCAGCTTTGCCATAGATACCAGCAGAGACACCACCACCACCCCAATCCATTATTCCTGTTAGACCAGATGTAGTCCATGCCGCTTGTTTTTCCATACGATTGTAAAAATATTGACATACTAGACCGGAACCACGTGTACCATTTGCTGGGTATGATGTACTAAGTGGTCTGATACCCATACCCATGACATTAAGTTTGTTCATTGCACCAGCAGCTTTGATCTGCATATCACCAGAGTATATGTTATGATCTTCGTCCAACATGATAACATCAACTTGTCTGTTACCATCTACGACTGTCGTGATACTGTATTTGATTTCTTCGGCTGTGGTCGATAACAATGTATTCCCAACAGCCCCGCCGACAGGAGAACCCCAATCAGAGGTCAAACCACCATCACTAGAGGTCAACGATTGTGCCCTTATTCTATGGGTTCCGGTGAGTGACGTTAGTCCAATACCATCCCCGTAGCTCATGCCTAACAACCCATCTTGTGCAGTAACAGTAAGACTATCGCCAGTTATACTTAAACTCTGATCTCTAGATTGTCTAATACGGTATACCGACAAGAAGTTGCCTCCTGTCAACGCAGCAGAGTCAGTAAGTGTATAGAGTGGTTGTTTGTCAAAACTGCCACTATTGCTTCTAAATCTTACGTTTGCTTTTATTGTAAAGTTTCTTGATTCCATTCTAATCGCCTATGTCCCAATATATTTGACCACTTTTTCTAATACGATCCGGTCTAGTAAACTTCGATGGAAAGTCACCCTCGTATAACATAAAACCGTCTAAGTTAAACAAAGCGCCGGAGTCAGTTCCACCATTATGTAATTGTTGTACACTTACAGATCCAGTGATAACAGTTTCGTTTGCATCGGCAGATATAGATTTAGTAAGATAAATAGGTTCCCAATAAGTGGTGGTCATAACAGCAGTAGTTGCAGCTGAATTAGTGTGGTGACCAATAGTAAATACCACTCTTGCCGAAGCTGAACCCGTTGACGAGAGTAATCTTATACCCATTGTATATGTGTTTTCATTAAACAAGAATTGTGGGTTATAATTAATGTTATGTTTTGCACCTTGTCCTGCAGCAGAAGTATTAACTCTATATCCCGATGAGCCAACCCAAATTTGGTTTTCATCAACGGTGAGATTAGCGCTGCCAGAGGCAGTCCAAGTATTTGATGCATCAACAACAAGGTTTTGTATTCCTTCTTCCAATACGATACTACCATCTAAATTATCAAACACTAACATACCACCATGATCGACACTACCACCTTTCAATGCCAAGAAATCACCCGTAGCGGACACACCATACACGATTGTTTGATCCTCTGAAAAGTCTACTGAACCTAAGAAGTTTTTTGGTGTAGCATGATGATTGTATTGTGTAGAATCTTCAATTGAATCTGCAATACCTGAAAAAATCTCTGCAGCTGATACGCCTTCAAATCTATACCAAGCAGCCAAATATTCAGCACTAGGACCAAACTGTGTGCTTACATGTGATGCCATGTTTTCTGCAACGATTCCCAAACTTGATACTGTGGATAATGGATTGATAGAAGTTGTTGTGCCAGAGTTTAGCCACATTCTCATTTCATCTAGTTTACCACCAAAACCAATTGTTCTAGCTCCTAACGGTGTGCCAGTAGATGGAAGAATATCTGTCTCTCCACCTAATGCCAAGCCAGTCATTTCTGCTAGTGTTTGTTCTCTGTCCAATATACCATCAACCCAAATTTGCATCTTGCTTGTAGCCGCGGTTTCACCAGACGTATAGCTAGTGATAACATGAACCCATGTTTCAGGTATGATAGATTTTGACGATGTTAACGACCAAGCCATATGGCCGCCAGAAGCAAACTGGAAGTCAACGAAGTGCCCAGATGTTAAGAAGTTGGCATCACCACCACCACCAGACGAAGCAAACACCAATCTACTACTGTAAAGGCCATCGAAACCCGTAGTAGAGGAAGTTGAGTTTCTTTGTATTGTTGCTTCCCAAAACTGATTTGTTGTTCCTGTATGTGAACTTGATAGTTTCAACCAAGTTTCAAACATAATATTGTTTGCTGAACTTCCGTGTTTGACGGCAAGATTACCTATATCTTCTAACAAAAACTGTGTTGCAACGCCAGCAGACGTAGGTAATAATAGATGATCATCCAATCCATCAAACTGAATTGATTGAAGTGAACCGGAAAGGTTGTTCCCCGCGTTCAATCCAGTCTGCCCCGCAGGCGAATCCGTACTAGGCGTATCAGTCAAAACAATAGTCTCAGGATCATCAATAGCTCTTGATACCAAAGTTTGAATACTTCCACTTGCCGCAGGTGATACAAATCTAAATGCCATTCTTATATTCCTTAATTAATGATTGTTTTTTGTTTTTCATTTCAACAACCATTTTCTATATTCTATTTCTTTTTTCATCAAAACGATACACTCTTCAAATGTTTTATAATACTTATTCATTAAACATCAACAGAAAATCAAATATCAATCGAGAGCCTTATAGTAATAGGTAGGTCGGTTGGCTTTCTTAGTGGTGCAGCGAGTTTAGCAACTGCTATTAATTCATTACTATCGTTATACAAACCTACATTAGATATTATAGGAGAGAACTTGTGACCTGATGATACAAGATCAGACCAATACTTATGGTTACCTGTATCGGCTGTCAGGTTTGATTTGGTTAGAAGGTTATCAAAACTCTCCACAATAGTAGATGAAGTTAAGGAACCTGTCATCACCGCGGTCGGGTTGAACGTAAAGTTTAACTCGTTCGGTTGACATTTACAAAACACATTCAAGTTGGTATGTAATACTCTTGACTTGAAACTAACAGAGGTTACAGATGTTGCTACTTCCCTTATTGTTGCAGCCGTTACGACAAACATTCCTGAATCTGGTATCACTATTCCAACAGTATTTCCAGTGGATTTTTGAATTAACGCACCAGAACCAGAATCATAGTAATCACCTGCAATGCTCGTGCCACCGTATGTTGTGCCCGTTGCTGTTGCAGTCAAACCACCCTTTACTACCCCAATATCATACATCTTCTTACGTAGAGCAAATACACCTATATCTTCATTTGAAGCAGTGGTTGCTGTAAAGGAGTCGCCCCAGCCTTCATTTTTCAATAACATTCTTGTGTTCAACCAATACGATGAATTACTACCAGACCAACTGGCAGTGAAAGCACAAACAGAATCATTAGGTGCTGACACAATTTTATGATCGGTTGCACCTTTAGTTATAGTTCCACTGATACTAGATATGGTATTGACTCTAGAGGTTTCAAAATTAACCACAACCATATCAGCCGGCTTCAACTTAACATAGGCAGATTGAATGTTATTGTTAGTTGTTATTGGTAGTAATGGATCAGCCATATCAATTCCTAAAAGTCTAAGTCAATTTGTGCAGCGAGTGTAATGTTTTCATCTTTCTTTACAGGTTTAGCTAACTTACCAATGGCAAGTAGATCACCGTTATCGTTATATAATCCTACAGTCGTAATGAATGATGTTGGTTTATCAAACACACTTTCACCTGTTTCCAAATCCCTACCAGTATTATTTTCAGTAAAGTTAAACTCTGTTCCTGAAGCAACAGCATCAACTAATAACCTACCAACATAATTGCTGGCACCATATCTTACTCTCTCTACTGAGAGAGCTGCATTGTTATGGCCTGTTACAGCAAAACCAAAGTCGCCAGTGACACCACTTGCGGGCCATGTGAAATTTAACTTTGCATTAACGTCGTCACCATCTAACACAACTGAAGATATATCATAGAAGATCATCCCGATCTTTTTGATAGCCCCTTCAATTGTTTTTCTTACCATACGTCCTTGAGAGAAGTCGTTGTCAATCTCTTTAACGTTCAACGGTTGATCGTAGTATAGGAATGTTCTGTCTACACTTGAGGCCGCAAGGTCTGTAAATGTATTGCCACTAAGACCCAAAGTAACGTCACGGTGATCATATAATTTTGTAATACCATCACCAACTACAGATCCAGTGTTGGAAGAAATATTACCAAACGGATCGCGTGCCATAGACGCGACATTACCCGACAACCCACCAGCAATATCTGTTGCTGATAATGTATTAATTGAATTGAAGTGCCACCAAGCCATAATGCTATTAGCACTGGTGCTTGTTAAAGTGCTATCCATAAAGTTGTTGAATGTAAGGTTTAACGATGCTGAACCGGATGCTTGTTTCAAAGATGGTGACTCCATCTTCTCATTAACTCTATGTTTGTATCCTGTGCTACCATCCTTCAATCGAATGTTCCACATTCTTACAGACTGAATTTGACCATCAAACAACCCTGATATATTAGCGTCGGTACTACCGACTATGGCGCCGCGATCACCAATGTTCACACTATCTTCTCTGTTGAAATTTGAGGCCCCAATATAAACATTGTTTCCCGAAGGTCCAGATAATGGAGTGGTTGATTGTAATCTTACAGTACGAATAGGTATACGTTGTTCCAACATGTTTGCTTGAGCCACTGGCCCGTTGGCTTCATCACTGCCCTGTAGACGTGGAAACACTTGTTCTTTATTGAGTAATTTGTAACCGTCTATATACCCCAACACAACTCCAGTTCCTCTATCTACACTTCCTCTAACTTCACCTTCGCCTAACTCAAAAATTGACCACGTTGCAACGATGTGGTGAAACTCTCCATCGAATAAATTTATACCAACGTCAGAAGGAACAAACAGGCCACTACATTGAACGTCAGCATCAGCAAAATCTTCTGCGAAGTTTGATTCTACCTTATTAGCCTCTGAATCTGCATTACTTGTATAGACTGTGGTATTTCTAAGGTAAAATCTAAACGCTGGTTGATGACCGTCTGGAGAGTTTGTCAATTCCAACTTTAAAAATTTATTTCTTGTTAGGGCATCTGAACTGTTTGCCAGTCGTCTAAACAAGATTGTCGAATGACTCCTATAAGGACGTATGATCGCCTCTACGGTAATCGAGTCCGTTATACTGTCTAGGTTGCCCGAAGCGGTATACGGGTTGTTCGTGACCCCTACACCGAAGAATGATTTGACTGTTGTGCCATTGTCCCCACCATAAGGGTTTTTGAGATCAAGGGCCGCCGTGTATCCTGTGACATTGGTGGTCAAGAATGTAGATTGTGCCGAAGGACCAGACACATAACCAGTTATAGAATTATGTGATCTGTTCATTTCCATATAGAAAGTAGTAGGACGAACAGCATCTGAGTTAACATCTTTTCGGAAATTGATGTTTCTAATAACTGACACGTCGTGTGCAGAACTGGAACTGTTTAAGGCACTTGCTGAACGAGCATCATAAGAATTGTCATTACGATACAAATAACCCTTAACGTGTTCAAAAACATTTTGGTGAGATATAGATGATTCGCCGGTTTGTGTTAGGAATGTTTGATCCGCTGTGCTAACAAAAACACCAAAGACTTTTTCTGCTGTAATAGAGATGTTGTCTGGCAGAGGTGTGGAGTCAAATTGCCACTTATACCTAACAACATCTTTTCTATTCAAACCAAATGTAGGATTAAAAGTAGATGACTCTAGTGATTCTAAGTCACCTATTGTTTTGATACCTGTAAAAAAATGCACATGAGAAGCACATGGACTGTTTTTTGATATACTTACAGTCTCGTCATTAACAACCGATAACGGTTGAATTTCATCTGGTGAAAAAGCCTTAAATGACATATTTACACTTTGCTTTATTAATACTGTAGTCTAACAGAAAAAGTCTTTTCTGTATCAAATGTTTTCTTCACTGGAGGTGACACCTTAGCAACAGCTATTAGATCACCACCGTCATTGTATAAACCTACTGTAGTAATAAATGTAACAGGGTTTCCTGTCAACGAAGCACTGATAGAACCCAATGCCGTGTCAGCAACGGCAGTTGAGTTATTCGTGTAGTTAAATTCCTTGTTGAATGCTCGACAAAAGAACGATGAACGTTTGATGTTGCTGATCGTCTTAAATGATAGACTGTTGATTGCTACATTACCAGCAGTTGCTCCCGGTCCAAATAGAAAACCAGAAGATGATGTTACCAAAAAGTTTGTTGATGCATCACCTCCGTGGAACACCATCGTTCCAGTATCGTAGAAAACAGTTCCTACAATATTTGTTGTGTCATTCGTTTCAATCAAGTCACCCTTCCTACCAATACTACCAGTGATGCTAGATTGAGGTATGTCTGTGAATGTCAAGTTACCAACAACACCAAACGACATAACCGCCGTAACACTACCTGAAAGAATACCATCATCCAATGTTGTTCTACCTATCTGAACAACTCTGGATATAGGGGTCGTTGCAACATTGTTTTGTGCTACCGGAATAGTAGCTCCGGCTGTTGAGGAAAAGTAGTAGTTGCTTATATGCCTAAAAGCCGAACTGAGCGGAGTTGTTGTAGTTGTTCCCTGAGCATTTACCAAGTAAGAACTTGAAGAACCCTCCATAACAAACGTTGCAATACTTCTTGATTGCGCGGCTGTAGCAGAATTAATAGTCCAATTAACTCTGGTTTCTACGTCAGTTAATACTACATCTCTATTTGTGTCAAGTTCTGTTAAAGACATTATGATTCCCTATTTTAAGTTGTTGCTGTGGCACTGATGGTAAGTGTAAATTCTTTTCTTGCACCAGTATTAACGCCAATCACATCAATCTTTGTGTCACCAGATTTACCACCAGCATTTGCACCGGTCTTAAGATTAAAGACACCGACCCCATTCTCGTTGGGCAATGCATTGGTGCTTTCTACAATAGCTATATCTAAGTCTCTCGACGTAGCAGTATAACCCTGTGGATCTTCACCATTATCAGTAGATACTTCAATTCTAACATCGTTACCAAAATCACCAGTTGCAACCGTTGGTTGTAGTTTCAAGGTAGAAATCTTCAAAGTGCCTTTAGGTAAAGTAACTAATCTGTTCAATAGAGCTACTGATTCATTAGAGATAGGTTCCAATACAGGTAGATTTAGAATGTCACGCTCAGGATTTACTGAGTTGGTAACGTCATATAATTGATAGTTGATATCATCGTCACCAAAAGCATACTTGGTGATTCTGAAACTACCATCATTTTTTGCTAGCAACTCGCGACCTTTTCTAGTAATGATCGCGTCGATAACGGCGGTGGATGAGTCAAGAAAAGCTATGATAACACCTCTTTCATTAAGTTTGAGTCATCAAACTCCCCAAATTGGGTTTCCCAAATTATTTTGTAATTAAAGCTATGTTTTATAGCTTTTTGTTTATCTTTCATATCTTTCTCCCATATTTCTTTTGTTTTTTAACAACAAAATCTTTATGGTATCCTTCTATTTTAGGGTTACAATGCCAATAATTTCCAAACACTTTTATAATTGTGTTTGTCTTGGTGATAAGGCACCTTCAGGTTAATTAGACCTTAATCCCATCTTTATTACAACACTATTACAATTTAATAATTATCATTCTATTACTAAATATCATTTTGCTGCGGTTTTACTCTGTTTGTTTGTTCTTTTCTTTGGAACCGTTACTTCTTTTCCTTTAACAGCCTGTGTGGCAAGTTCACCAACTGTTGATTTAACTTCTTTTGTTTTTATTTTTGAAGGCTTAATATCAACAGATTTTATACTATCAGTAATGTGATCATTATACACTACTGTTAATGACACTGTTGTGTTTTTCTCTAACCAACCAAGCAACGATACAATCTCACTATGATTTTCATCAATCCACATACCATCAAACAGATGATGATTATCTTTTGTATACTGAAATATATCTTCTACAATCTGGTGTGTGATATTAGAAATATTGTTGTGTCTTATGTGTTCGATAACACCGGGACTAAAGAACTTATTGGGGAAATCAATACAAGTTAAGTGTTCCGTTATATCAGAAAGTCCCATTGATACTTGTCCAGCATAACATCCAACTTCCAAAATATTCTTTTTACCCATCAACTTGTTAATAACTTCACCAGCTTTGTCGGTTGAAATGTGTATAAACTGATTTACATATTCGTTCATTTTGTTCTTCCTTTGATTATGATGTTACTTTTTCTACACCTTGTTTTGTAATCTGTGCAATCAAGTCAGTATCTCTATTGGTATCTGAGTTAATACCAACCCTAAATACATACGAGTTGTTATTAAATAGGTTCACAACTGTAATAGGAACGACACCAACACTACCAGAAATACTATCTTCAACCTGTAGTAATGAAATACTACGCGGAGCGTTGACAGCACTCAAGGAAGTAACAACATCGTGAAGCGTCAATTTAAACTGAACTTCTTCGATTTCTAACGGCATTGAAATTACCGTATCCTTGTCTTTAATTTCTCTACCCTGACCAGCATTGATATCGCCCACTGTAGCTACAAATAAGTTGGTTCCGTCACCAGATGTTGGGAACTCAAATCGTAAGGCAGGATTAGAGGTTTTGAATACATTACCACCTGCTAACATTCTTACACGACCACTTATAAATCCATTGGCTGATGTCAAAGATGCTGTTGGAGAAATTAGTAGTTGGTCTAACGTTATGTCTACCTCTGTTTGAGCAGGCGAGGCTGGAGTTATTCTTATCGGTAGGAATCTACCTACTCTAGTTGACAAGAAACGTGGAGCATTTCTAGATGAACTCTTAACTACATTCGGCACCGACCGGGTTGACGTAATTGAGTTGTCAATAGTTACTTGAACGTTGTTGTCTGTATACTGGAATGCTTGAAAACGTGCTGTTGAACCACCAGAGGCAATTAAGGCTTCGGTATTACTACTAATACTGTCTTGGTGTTCTAAGTCCCAAGCATTAAATCTATTGTTGATTGCAACAGACGTTAGTGTAAGTTCAATAATAGATGGAGTGGAGTTATACTGTGTTGAACCTTCATCATCTGAAAGAATGTTACCATCGGCGGTCAACGAGCCCACGACGTTATGGTTACCGACTTCACGGTGTCCAAAACGACGTTTAATTTTACTTCTTTCCATAATATGTGGTTCTATATAGATACCTTCAGCCAGTATGTTAGTTTTAGCTGGAAGAAACTGTTTAACGAACGGGAACATACCACCCAACACATCATTGAAATTATCCATCGCTCTGATAAATGTGTTGAGGTCTGTTATGCCAACGTTGCTTCCACTTACACCTGAAACACCAGTGCCGTCTACGCCACCACCACTTTTTATTCTATTATTCGTAACACCATCACCATACATACTGGCACTTACAGATAAACCCCACTGTGCAGAAATCTCATGCCACTTATCAGGCATCGGTCCATGATATCTACCCATTCTATGATCTTCGGCTGTGCCCATTAGATCATATAGGTTGAGATTTTGAATGTGATTTTTGATTTGTCTATTGACAGCGTTGATAGGATTCAAACTAAGACTTACGTATCCAACATCTCGTTCATCTGTTCCACTATCTGTCTGTCTTATTCTATCATTGTCTGCAGCTAACCCAGCTGGGTAGTAAGTGTTAACCTTTTTATGATTTGGGAATATACGATAACGGGATTCACTAGTAACGGTATGAAAGTTAACCGGAACAGCACTGTTTCCCGCTGTTGTAGAATCTACGATGAAGTTGTAGTCACCTGTAAGGATCGTATTCTCTCGTAACTTATAATGTGCAGACAAACTACTGTATGTAGCGCTACGAGGACTTGCTGTTGAGTTGATGAATGAAGTAGATTCAAAGTTTCTGGTGTGTTCCATCATATCTTCGTTAGCCAGAGGGACAACCCATGATCTCACTTCGTGAATGTAGCCAGTAAACGATCCACTACCGGGAAAATATGGAGCAAACAACGATCCACTAGCTCCCGACGAGTTAAAATTAGCCAACGCTACGTCTGTGTGTGTTGTTGAGCCAGAATTCATCACAACAATGTCATTACCACCAGATGGAGATGCAGATAATGCAAAAGCAAACACATTCAAACCATTTCCACTACGACTTGCAGCTACGTTGATGAAATTATTTTTTGTGTGTACAAACGATGATAGTGATCCTACAGCTGTTTGTGCTGACATACTAGCCGTTGCAGTAGATTTGATACCCACTTGGCCGCTGGCGTTCATATCAATCGTATATAGTGGGTGCCTAAACAACACATGACCGGTAGCTCCTTGGTGAGCGCCTGCTGTAGCTGATATTCTCATTTGAAGTGTGAAATCTTGACCAGAAGCAAAGTCAAAAGCGTTAGCACTACCTGTTATGGGGTGAGATGTTGTTTGAACATATACATCACCTGTGCTAAACAACGAAGGCATATCTACTTCTTCTATTTCTCTAACTGGAGTGGGACCGTTGAATACCGAATACTCATTTGTTTTAAGAAAATTGTGGTCAACACCATAGATACGACCAATTGCTTCAATTGTTTCTCTAGTTCCCTTGGTTTTCAACAGGTATATAGCGTTATTCATCACTCTGTTCCACAACTTGTAGGTGATTTCCTTGTTTGAGATATCGCCAGTGGTAGTTGTGAAGTTTTGATTCGATATATTTGCAGCAGCTGATTCAAATAGGTCTATGCCATACTCTCTGGCAATCACAGGTAAAAATTTATTTGGAACTCTATTCTTATCTTCGTATGATATACGTTTGATGTATGGAACATATTCGATAAACATCTTCAATTCATCTACCATATCACCCATAGCACCCAAAGTATTTTCCAATACGTCGTCAGTATCACCAGCAAACAGAATTTCTGGTAACATGTTAGATAGTTTTTGTGATCTACTAATAACTCTGTCGGATGTTGCCGCGATTTCTGCAACATCGCGCTCGGAGCCAGTGGATGTGCTAACTATTTCCACAAACGTTCCGGCAGTTTGATCAATCTGCTCTCTGTTTTCCTTTTCAAAGTTCTCGGCCCTCGCAGAAAGAGAATCAACAGTGGCAGTTTGTGAACCTGTAATTGTATTTGTAGAGTTTCTTCTAATCCACGGAATTCTTACTGGTTCACCTGCATCATTATTTGCTGATGCAGTAATAGAACCAATCTCACCTGCTTGGTTTTTGGTTAACTCATTCAAAAACCATAGTTCAAAGTCGGTAGATTCCTTCTTGAATTTGTCTACTCTGTAGATGTTCTCTGCACATAGAGAGGCAACCGCAGGTTCGGCAGAAGATCCAATAGGATATTCTTGTTCGATCCGACGCAAGGATACTCTGTAACGTCGTAACGCGTCGCCAAAGAAGATGTGATTAGAGAACGTCCCAAAATCTATAAGGGGCCTTACTTGTTCTTGCGCGCTCGTTAGAGAGAGGTTGGCGAGGTCGCCTGAACCACTACCATAACCCGAAAGCGATTGGATCAAGCTATCAATGGAAAATCCGTCAGCCATATATTCCTACTTTCTTAGACCACAAAGAAGTTCCATAGTTCCGGTCTATCATAATGAATTTCATCACCCTTAATATTTAACTTCAACACAATCTTGTATTCAATATCTGGATAAAGATTGTTTGTATTTAACTCGAACCAGTTTCCTTCTTTGTCGTATGACAGTTCAAATGCTTGAACCTCTACTAAATCTGTTGTTGCTTCACGGATCTCAACCGTTCCACTTTTAACGATAAACCCACTCATTGCTGTGGTGCTTCCTGTGACAGCACTTAACACTGTGCTCTTGTCACGAATGAACATTCTAATCTTGGTCGTGCTTCCATAGTCATAGTTGTTTTTCTTGTTGAGAAGATTGACGTGGAAGTTTGAGATATTAAACGACTGAGCGCCTTGAACTGGTTGATTGAACGTCAGTTCGCCAGTTGTTGTCAAGTATTCACCAGCAGTTGTTACCACCCATGAGTCTACGAATAATGAAGAAGCAGATGTTCCGATGTTGATGCCACTCACACTACCACCGGCTGCAGGAGCTGAAGTGCCGATGTTAACTTTGTAGACTCCCTTAGCAAAACGACTGGCAGTTATGGTAGAAGGACTTGTTGCCACACCATCAGCTGAAATTGTAACATGGCCGGGGAAGTCACTTGTCCCATTCAAATCTTCCATTACACCATCGACCATATTGTAGAAGAATAGATTGCCTGTCTTGGAGAACTTCATCAACGATCTATCGTCTTTGATTTCACCAGGCCACTCCAATTGAATATATGGTTGTTTACGTGTGTTTGTTGTTTTGCCATAAAACTTCTTCGTGAAGTAACTTGTGGCAGACACTGAGGTGTCTACACCAGCAAGCGTAGATTCAGCTCCGTCCTTAGCTTCTTGTCCGTCTGACATTCTCAATAGGAACCCGTAGTTAGCTGATACACTGTTTAGGTGTCCGTTAAACCATGTAGTCACATTTATCTTTAGGTTTTCTTCCCCTTGTTCAAACGTCGCTGAGCCTGAACTTGAGTCATACACTTTTGTATCACTACCCAACACAGCATGAGCACCAGTTGCAGAATTGAGTCCGATCCATGATTGTGAGTTTGAAGCCGATAGAGCATCTGCAAAACCTGTTTGTGAATATAGGTCATTATCTAAACCAGTCCCCTCGGTCCAATCGGCCGTCAAAGGAAGGGCCCAGATTGTGAAGTTTGAAGCAATAGGATCACCGTGTAAAGCGTTGAACAAATACATATATGCTGATACGGTTGTGTCATCCCGCGGGTCTGGATACTTACCTGTGCTAATAACACCAGCTGTCAGTGATGATAACGAAAACTTCACCAAAGTTCTAGCCCATTCTTTTGTATTACGTGTAGGATTAATCTTGTTCCACACTTCCAGAATCGGCGATGCACCAAAGTTAGAAGTCGTTGATGCCTCTGTAATCCACGTATCTTTTTCTACATATCCACGAGCGCGTGACATTATACTGTTCTCCCAACTAAATCTACATTAGGGTATTTTACTTCCCAAATCATATTTTCCGGTAACGAAAAGATACCGTTCGATGTATTTGCTGGCATATCAAATGTTGTTGTTGAGTATGTTCTACCGTCCACTACATTTGAAAGATTCGTGAAGTTGAACCTTACCACTGATCTAATCTTGACTGACGCTTGAATCTTGGCAACGAAGTCTGATATGACTAAGGTGTCGTTGAAGTTTGAAAGTTGCGTGGTCAACATCGGCTTAATAATATTGAATGCTTCTAACAATGCTTCATTGGGGTTAATGTTTGGTGCTGCAACAATACTGAAGTCCGTTCCAATATTAACGACCTTACCATCTGATAGTTTCACACTGTCTGAAAATGATTTGAATCGTTTGATATATGTTTCAATGTTGTTCTTCAATGTTTCTTCAGCTACGATCAATTCACCTAATGAGTTGCGTGCCATTAACACTAACTCTACACCTAACGCATTCGTGGGATCTTTACGTGCAAAACTTCTAAATACACTACCGAAGGAAGCAGGCATAGATAACACTCTAACTTGATAATCAGTAAGAGTAACTGCTCTATTCTGAGCATTAAAGAATGACAACGCATTCTGTTTAATAGATACCAAAGATTCTCGTTCTGCACCACCCGTAGCTTGATTAGGATTTGACACATCAATGGTGTTCAATAATGCAGTTGTGATGTTTGGTGATGTAGTTTCAATTGCTGGATTTTTAAACTCAACAGTTCTTGTTGTAAATCTTGACAACACACCAAGTCCTACGTTGGTAACTAACCCACCACCAGTTCTATAATTAACATCTATAATTGTGTTAGCTGTAGGTGCAATACCTAACGTTTTTGTCTTTAGGAAATTAGAAGAGTCAATTATCATAGGAGAGAAGCCAGACACCGATCCTCTCATAGATGGAGGTAATACGAAATCTTCTGGATTAGGAATAATTTCGCTATCTTCGGCTGTGCTAATACCACCACCAAATGTTATTGATGTTCTGCCACTAGGCAATTTTTCTTCAATGAATCTTCTTGGAACACGTTTCAACTTCAAGATGTATGGAACATCACCAGATGTTGAGGTTGTGTTTGTTTCGCCAGCAAATATGGTTTCTTGAGCAAGATTGTCTACCTTTTGCCATTCATATCCATCATTGGATGATACAGAGAAAATCTCTGTTATGTCTACACTCGGTAATTCCAATCTCAAAAACGATGTAGGTACTGTCCCTACAGTGTAAGAAAATAGTTTTGTAGATCCAGCCGCGGCACTTACTCCAGTGATACTGTATGTTGCTTGTGTTGCACCTGCAGCCTTTGTGTGTACTCGATTGGCTGACACAGAGAAGTCCACATCATTTAGGATCTCAAAACTAACAGATGGTTCAAAGTTTGTTGTTACTCTACTACCTTTCTTAATACTAAAAAGAACACTTCCACTTGATGTATCTTGGAATGTAGCCGAGATTGATAAATTGGTGACAGCTGGTACTGCCAATTTCGGTTTGTAACCATAGTTCTGTGCCAAGCTGAATATGTTTTTGGTTTCAATAGCTCTATCAAGGAACCCTTCATTTACTTGTCTGTCTAACAGGAATGTTAAAGAATCACCAAGATAAGCAATCATTTCCAACAATGCCATACCACCAGACGCGTCATTGAAGTCTTGCCACTCATTAGGAAAATACTTCTTCAAAAAAGTAATGAGGTCTTGTTTGTAACCGTCAAAATCTTTTGAAAGGTAATTTATCTCTCTTATTTCTTTTACGCGTTCAGTCATTACTTTTTCTCTATGGACTTAATGTTAATTGAACAGAATCAACCAACTGATCGGCATTCTTCAATACATACTTCATTCTTACTAAGACTTGATTAGAATCCAAAGACGCTCCTATTTCTTGAGCGTTGATCTCTGAATATATTTTTAGGGCCACCAAAGAAACCTCTGGCATCCATGTTCTTAATGCAGACTCAATCTCTGATCGAATCCTAACCTCCAATTCAGCAGGAACTATTTGCTCAAACAAACTACCCAACAACGCCGGTATATTCGTTCCTATGCCACCATTGATAACCCGTTCGCCCTTCTTGGTCATTAGAAGAATTTTAATATTCTCCCTCGTAGCCCTGATGGTATCTTGATTGCCCTCGAAGAAACCCTGTCGAAATTTCCTTAAAGGAAATGAATAGTTAATAGTGCCAGCCATAATTTTTCTCTAATTTAGATAATGTCTCTTACTTAAAATATCTCTTGCATTAGATATTAGTATTGCCAATTCATTAATTTGTTTCGCAAAATCAGTTTTACGTTGAGCAAGACCAGCATCAATATGTTGAGTTACTTGTGATGTTTCTGGAGTAGTTGTGAATCTCGCGCCTGTTGCACCCCCAATAGAAATAGCATCGTAATTGATTTCTTTCTTACGCACAACGGTTCGTATGGCCCCGGTTTTAACAGTTGGTGATTGTGGAATAGATATAGATTGGCCGTCAATTTCGACAACAGAAGGTGGTCGATACACAAGAACGTCGGGATCGCGTCGAGAATCTAAAAACTCAACTTCTTTGTCTGGAATCTGTATGTTAATCTCTGGTATACCGTGAGTGTGATCAAGAAAGTGATTCAAGAAATCTTCCACAGACGTAACAAGATCACCTAACTTATCAAGTGTCTGGGCAAATATTGCTCCGGTTTTTTCTTCATACGAAACCAATTTTTCACCTAACACATGACGATTAAGTTTATTTTCAGCATCAGGTTCCAAAGATATGGTATATGTTTCATCAGCTATTGTAGCAATGAAGTTTCTAACAGCATCGTTATCGGGCACGCTCCTCGGCCCTACTGGAGTTAGGACCATTTTTGATATAGGTGCGAACTTTTTGATAGATCCTATATCACTTAACTTACCTCTTTCGACATG
>TARA_R110002051_G_scaffold188453_1_pt1 | contig 28988 bp, 29 predicted proteins | sample TARA_R110002051 | Tara Oceans TARA_R110002051 (sample SAMEA4397023) | marine metagenome | biome: Polar Biome; feature: [MES] marine water layer (ENVO:01000295) within the mesopelagic zone...; material: water (ENVO:00002006), including particulate matter (ENVO:01000060) such... | reverse complement strand
TGCTGGCGAATCTATTGCTAAACCAATTCCTCCATGAATCCACCATCGATCTTTTACCCAATATTGTAGCGATGGAATAAAACCTCCAAAGTTCCTGTCATTATCTTGAAATTCGTATATGTTTCCTGGTAAAGATAACATAATGGCGAGTTTTTCGTTTAACATGTAGCCAAACTTTAAATCTGGAAATACGAACGTTCCTTGAGCTTTGTCGAACGTTTGAATACCAGCACTATCTTCTATACTGATAATACCTCCACCTACTACGAATTCGAAGATGAAACCATTCCTTCGCGTTGTTGTTTCAGAATTTGTGTTTTGTGCATATGTTATACTTGATAATAATGCAAAGGCTACACAAGCCAATTTTAATAAGATTTGTTTTTTGATTGTTTTCATTTTAATTGATTCCATAATTGTTCGTTTTTTGATTAATGATTTTTTTAAGTTCTTTTTTTTGTTCTACTATCAAATAAATCCTAATTGTTTCATAACAGCTATTCTATCAAAAACTTGCGTATGTCCGTTAATCAAATTGTCTTTAAAATGATAAATTGTTATTCCTTTTGTATTGATAGACTTTTTAGTAGGTGGGTATTCTTGAATCATTCCTAGATTCGTTCCAGTTAAAATCCAAGTGATAGCCACATGATTTTCTTCTGGAATTGCAGTTGTTATTTCAAAATTCATATCTGTGAATGAGTTGAATGAAAATTCCAACCGTTCTTTGAATACAGAATGATTTAATGTTTTTCCTTCCCAAGGATCAGTCGTATCCAAATGAATTGTGTATTCAGGATGAACATATTGCACTACTTTCTCAAAACGCTGTTTATTCCAAATTTCGTCCATAAATTCCCGTAGGAAAGTTTCTTTGTTCATTGTTATAAATCATATTTTTCTTATTTAAGTACTGCAAATTATTTCTCTTGATTAAGATACTTTAACCCTTCGTATAAAGCTATTAATGATACAGAACGATGGTTTTCCTTTTCAAAATATTCTATTTCAACATTTAGTGGTATATCCGACTTATTTCTTATTAAAGCATAAAAAGAGTCATGCCTTTTTTTATTCCTCTCATAATTAGCTTCTCCTTGATTAGCAGTAGCTATATAAAGTTTTTTATTGAATGATATTGATGAAATAGAATCAATTTTTTTTTTCATCATTTCCTCACTCCACCAAATACTTGGGTCTATGGAAATGTAAGCATCAAATTTGCTATTTTCATCCATATAGGAATTTAATGCAAGTAGACCTCCTAAGGAATGCCCAACGAGTGTTCTATAAGGTTCTGTTCTATAATTTTCATCAATATAAGGGATTAGTTCTTTTTCTAGAAAACTCAAAAAGTTCCTTCCACCTCCCATAGTATTTGGTCGTTTGGTCTTAATTTTTGTAACAGTAAAGTCTCTTTCCCGATCAATGTTTTCAATAGCCACAACAATCGTTTCTGGCATAAAATTATTTCGATTTCTATCTGAGCTCATAAAATGAACGATTCCTGAAGTTACAGTAAAAAAAGCAGCGCCATCTAATAAAATTAAAATTGGATATTTTTTCTTAATACTAGCAGAGTCTTTATAGGATTCAGGAAGACTCACCAAACAAGCTCTGTCTTCATTTAAAATTTCCGAATATATTTTAAGTTGTTTTTCGATGATACTATTTTTAAAATTGAAGCTTTGACCAAAAGCAGTATGTTGAATCGAAAGGATGAATAGTAAGGATGCGATTGTTTTCATGATTAATTTTCTAAAGGTTTAAGGATTGATTTTTAATGCAATTATTATAGTTAGTAATAATTTTAAAGAAATATTACATAATGTGATGATTTTTTTTTCTAGCACTATATTATTAAAATATAGGTGTGAAATGGTTTTCTATTTTTTGCATTCAACCTTTAGTTTTTCACCCTAAATAACGGTAACCAAAAAGGTATGAAATTTTACCGCTTTTTAATTCAAAAAGTAATATGAATAAATCACTTCAGTGATTATTTTAGTAGACTTATCATTTAGTAACTTCCCAAATATTAACTGCTTTATCTTTTGAAGGTGTTGCAATAAATTTCCCATCAGAACTCACATCCATTCCTAGCCCAATATCATCTATATGATCTGAAAGTGTTTGTAGTATGGTTTCATTTTTAATATCCCAAAGTGTTGCGATAATAGGTTTTGTATATCCCGTGAAACCAAAATGATATTCTAGCAATTCTCCGAGTGATTTTTTGTCCGTTCCTCCTGCTAATACTTTATCGTTACCAATAAAAATAACAGAATGAATTGCCTCATTTTCTCCTTGTAAAGTATGCAGTAATTCCCAAGTGTTGGTGTCCCAAATTTTAATGGTTTTATCATCACCTGCACTTGCTAATAATTTTCCGTTTGGACTAAAGTCCATGGCTAATGGAACCATAGAATGGCCCAGAATAGTTTTTATCAATTTACCTGTTTCCATACTATAAATTCTTATGGCATCATCACTACCAGAAGCCGCTAAATAGTTTCCTGAAGGATTAAAAACGACTTCCCAAATATTGTGAGTTGCTTCTTTAAATTCATACTTTATTTTTCCTGTATTTACATTCCACACAGTTACTTTGTCATCATCACTTCCTGCTGCAATGGATGCACCATTTGGATTAAAGTTTACAGACCAAATGACACCTTCATTTCCTTCCAATACTTTTAAAAGGTCGCCAGAATTCACATCCCAAAGTCTTACTTTACCATCATAAGCGCCAGTGGCAACCAATTTTCCGTTTGGACTAAAATCGACAGCTGGTGATCCTGTTTCATGAGGTAAATTATGTGTAATTTCTCCAGTAAATCTATTCCAAATTTTAGTGTTTTGATCTATTCCACCGCTAACCATTAGTGAGTCATTTGGTGCAAACTTTACTTCCCAAACATCACCAGAATGACCTTTAAATGTTTCTTTTAATTCAATATAATTTGCTTCGACTAACCTGGGTTGTTTGAATAATTGCATATACACAAAGTAGGCAAGACTTAATCCTAACAAAATCAATATAATTTTTCCTTTTTTCATTTTAATGTAAGCTTTCTAATTTTTCAATCATCTTTTTTGCCGATTCAGAATTAGGATCTAATTCTAGTGCTTTTTTGTATGCTTTTAATGCGTTTTCTTTATCACGCTTGTAAAAATAGGCCTCACCTAAACTATCCCATGAATTAGATTCATTTGGTAATAATCTAGTATTCTCTTCAAATACAATAATGGCTTCTTCAATGGATTTATCTTTTAGTAATTCATAACCAATACGATTGAATACATTTCCTTTATTTCTGGTTACCGTTTTATGAATGGCTTCTATATATGCTTTTATAAATGCATCCTTTTCTTTGGTTTCAATAGTTGGTTGAACTCCTTTACCTTCCCAATTTGTATTTGTTATAGGATGTGTAGCTTCAATGTAAGGAATAGAAATACTAAAGTTTTCATCTAAATTGATTCCCTTGGTTCTATTTGCTCCGCCTTTAGTAACTTCTCCAACAACGACAGCTTTGTCTAAATGTTTTAAACTATACGTAAAAGCTTCTGCAGCAGAAAAGGTGTTTTTACTTGTTAAAATGTACAAAGGTGTATTGGTCAATCTTTTTCCATCAATAGTTTCAAAGGTGAATAATTGTGTTTTAGAGTCTGTTTTTCGCTCGTAGAAATCACTTAACAATGCAGGTTTTGCATCTGTAAAATAACTGGATAATAATTGCATCATACTTGGAACTCCTCCGCCATTTTCTCTTAAATCTATGATAATTGCATTTGTATTGCTTAAAAAATTCATGGCTGAAGTTGCTGTAGCTTTTGCATAAGTAGTATCTGCAAACATGCGTAAATTTAAATAGCCAATATTTCCGCTTAAGACTTTAATTTCTGTAAAACCAAAATTTATTTCTGCCATTTTATTTGCCATCATTTTTTCTCTTTTGATTTTAATTTCCTCTGGCATAATACGTTTGCTTTGTGTAATTTTTTTCGGTTCGTATTTTAGTTTTAAATGCAAATCATGACTCACATTTTGCAAATCTTGCGTTACTATTTCTGCAAATTCGTCTGGGCTTATAACAGTCTTGTATTTGTTCGACTTTATATTTGATTTTAAGACTGAGGTCATTTCTTTAGCAAGATCTAAATTGATGTATGTTTCTAATAAATTCTCTGAAATCAGTTCTACAATTTCTACTTTTTCTTTTTTTGTAATTTCTTTACGCTGTGCAGTTATGCTGCTTACTGAGATAAATATAAAAAGTAATGTGATAATTTGATTTTTCATTTTAATTGATTTTAAATTTGATGCAAACCTATAGCCAATCATTAGTTCTTAAAACAAATTTTCTTGATGACTTACTTTTTAAACACACATTGTGGTATTATCATCATAAATTGAAGTTGTGATTTATAATCATACGTTTGTGCTGATTTTTGTTAAGTTGGTACAAATCTTTACATAAATAGCGCTAATAGTAGTAGTTTTGCGGTATGATTGCATTCTTAAAAAAATACAAAGCATTTATACACGGACTTATTGTCTTTAGGGTGGTAGTTTTGGTATTATCGTATTTTGATGCTGTGCATATTGATAATTCAGAATACCTATCAAATACCTTAAGTTTTCTTTTTTATTGGTTGCTATTTTCATTACCAATTTATTATTTCCCATTTTTAAAGAAAAACTATCCTAAATCACTTAAATTTTTAGGTCTTTTTATACTGTTTATTCTTGTTTTACTCAATGATGCTAATTCAAAAATGATTGATAATCCGATTACTTTTATTGGTATTATTAGTATTGGATTGCTTTTTTTCTCAGTGATTGCATCAACCTTTTATAAAAAATATGCTTTATTTACAATAGGCTATTATGTGTTGAGTTTGAGTTATTTCTTGTATGTAAGGATATATATAGATGATATAAATGTGTATGTGCAGCAAGAAAAAGAAATTAAAATTATTTTAACAATCCCTTTTTTTATATTGATTTTAGGATGGTTTTTTCAGCAGTGGAAATGGTTAAAAACACTAGAGTCAAAAAAAACAAAAGCAGAGTTAGCGCTGCTAAAAAGCCAAATAAATCCTCATTTCTTTTTCAATACCTTAAATAATTTATATGGTTTAACCATAGAAAAATCGGATGATGCACCAAAGGTTGTTTTAAAATTATCAGACTTGATGCGTTACACCATTTATATGGGAAAAGAAGATTTGGTTTCCTTAAAAGAGGAAGTTGACTATCTAAAAAATTATATTGAATTACATAAAATCAGGTATCAAAAAAAAGTAGCTATTCAATTTCAGTATTCCAATATTTCTGATTATAAAATCGCACCTCTTTTGTATATTATTGCATTAGAAAATGCATTTAAACATGGTGTAGAGACCATAACCGAAAACGCTTATATTCATATCGAAATGAGTACAAAAAATGAACATATTTATTTTGATATAGAGAACAATTATGAAAAACCAGCAACTAAACAAAATTCGGGAATTGGGGTGGATAATTTAAAACAACGATTAGAATTATTATATCCAAAAAAACATCAATTAACCATTGAAAAAAGCGATGCTGTTTATAAGTTATCTCTTAAAATTGACACGAAATGATATACTATATAATTGTTGATGATGAACCCATTGCGCATCGAATTATTGAAAAATATTGTGATGATTTACCGCATTTTAAAAAAAAAGGAAACTGCTACAATGCATTTGAAGCCATGCAATTTTTAAATGAAAATAAAGTTGATTTATTGTTTTTGGATATCAATATGCCCAAATTATCTGGTTTTAACTTTTTAAAAACCCTCTCAAATTCACCAAAAATCATTGTAACATCAGCCTACAAAGAGTTTGCTTTAGAAGGTTATGAATTGAATGTTTCTGACTATTTATTGAAACCTTTCAGTTTTGAACGCTTTGTAAAAGCCATCAACAAAACAATTGTTTCTGAAAATAAAAAAGATACTTCGTCAGTAGTTGTAAAGCCTCAAATAGAACCCAAAACATCTAGTTTTTTTCTAAAAAGTGATAAAAAACATTCGCAAGTTCATTTTAAAGATCTTTTATTTATAGAGGCTTATGGTCATTATACCAAAGTTTATTTAAAAAATGAGATGATTGTTAGTCATGAAAAAATCTCATCTTTTGAAGAACTTCTTCCTGAATCACATTTTATAAGAACACACAAATCATTTATTGTTGCCAAAGATCAAATCAATCATATTGAAGGAAATCGAATTATTATTCAAAATCATAAAATACCAATTGGACAAACCTATAAAGGGAATGTAAATAAACTTTTTTCTTAGATACTTACTCTTCTTCTTAAAACTTTAACTTACTAGGCTTTCTCTCATCCCAAACAGGTAAAGAAATACTACTATTCCCTGTAAGGGTTATTTTTAAAGGAACCTCGGGATCCTTAATACTTTCTAAATTCACATCTTTCCCAGTTCCGTAATTGAGCTGTGCGTTATTGTTTTTATTGATATGTCCAATAGAGGGAAATTATTTTATTATTTATACTTTTTTCGATTTTATCCATGGTAATCAAAAAGTAAAGAATAACAAACTAATTTAAAAAGGCAAAGTACAGGAGCTTAAAAATAGGGAAGTGGATGTAAAAAAAAGATAGCGGTCTCTTTTTTCCTAATTATGATTTCGTTTCTTCAATTAGTTTGTCAATACTATTGTCCGTTAAATTTTGAATGTGTTTTGTGATTTTTTCAATGTCCCAATTCCACCATTTCAATTCTAACAGTTTTGAAATAGTGTCTTCTGTAAATCGCTTTTTGATTTCTTTGGCAGGGTTTCCACCAACTATAGAGTAGGGGGCAACATCTTTAATTACAGTTGCATTTGTAGCAATAATCGCTCCATCTCCAATGGTCACTCCAGCCATGATTGTTGCGTTGTAGTCAATCCAAACAACATTCCCAATCTTTATATCTCCTTTTTGAGGGTACGTTTTCCCTTCCATTGCGTTTTCCCATCCATTACCAAAAATGGCAAAAGGGTAAGTTGATAAACTTTTAGTGAGATGATTTGCTCCATTCATTATAAATTTCACATCAGAAGCAATCTTACAAAACTTTCCAATAATAAGTTTATCTCCTACAAAATCAAAATGATATTTTACATTCTTTTCGAAATTTTCTACATTTTCAAAATCGTCATAGTAAGTATAATCCCCAACGATAATGTTAGGATTTTTGATGATGTTTTTCAAAAAAAAACAGAGTCTATCATAATTTTGAGTGGGAATTTTTGGTTTTTATCAGGCCCAGTCATTTGTTTATTTTAAGTTGTTTTTGTAAAATGTATTGGTTTAATTTATATATCTAATATCGTGATTCGTATTATTATTATTATTTCAAGTAGTTTTTTTAGCAAACATTTTAATCTGCAAATTGTACTCTAACTAAAGGGCTTTTTATGAGGCTATAAAAAACTTTAACATTCATAGGAAAGCTTGAAGATATCAATTGTGTAAAGGTTTTTAGTTCATTTAATTTATCCGAATTATAATAAATTCCATTCATAATAACACCATCGATTGTTTTGGTATTTGAAATATTTTCTAAAGGATTTCTATTTAGAATAATTAAATCTGCAAATTTCCCATTTTCGATAGTACCATAATCATTTTCATTTCCAACAAACTTTGCAGGTATAATAGTCGCACTTTGTAAAGCCTCAAGATTCGATAAACCGCTTTTAGTCAAATCTTCTAATTCATCATGCAAACTAAACCCAGCAAATGTATATGAATCAGTTACATCTGTTCCAGTCATAATTGGAACACCAATACCTTTAGCCATTTTAATTTGTTTCCTTACGGAGTTATAAAAATCAGTGCTCAATCCACTTTCTTCTTTAGATAAATTCTTTTTCTTATTATTTTTTAAATCAATTCCCCACCATATGTTTTTTCGTATAGAAGTAACATATTTCAAATTAGGATTCTCGATAAATTCAGATGTATGGGCGTAGGCTTCAAATTTGAGAGTTTGAAGCGTTGGTGTCCAATAGGCATTATTTTCTTTCATTAACGTCATTAGTTTAATCGCTGTTTCTAAGCTGAAATCCTCAATCATTGATTTTTTTGATTTAGAAAAGAACGCTTTCCAATTTTTCGGATTTCGCAAGCTATCTGCTTTAGGAAATGACTCAAACATAAAAATACGACCGTGTTCAAAACTTCTTTGTCCCAGTAAAATGGCATCTTTAAGACTTACAAACATGGGTTTATGCCCTGCAACGTGTAATCCATATTTTGGTGCAGCTAAAGCTAGTTTTTCATACATTTTGGGTTTTATTTGTTGATATACCTTAATAAAATCCACTTTTTCATTTTTATAGAATTTTAAAATAGAATCAATATGTTCCTCTTTTTCTACTGTAAAAAAATCAGGAAAATTATTCGGAACAGAAGAGGCGCCATCAATTTGGTAACTGCTTTGTAAAACATATCTTGGTGTTATTCTTTCATTATTAGCTAATTCGGTATTCCACGTTAAACGCTCTTTGCTTCCAACCCAATAACTGTCTTTTTCATTAAGTTGACCAGACATATCACGAACACCAGTTACACCATTCGCTATATAAAGTGGATGATGAAGCCATTCTGAATGTTGATTTGAATGTGTATGCATATCCCAAAGACCAGGTATAACAAATTTCCCGAGACCATCAATCAGAAAGGAATCATCAAAACCATGAATTGAACCAGAAGTTCCTATCTCAGCAATTCTGTTCCCTGTTATTAATATGTCTTGATTCTCAATTAAATTTCCAGAGTTGACATCTATAACATTTACAGACTGAATTAAGATAGTATCATGTTTTATGGGGACTTTTAAATCTTGAAGAGGCCAATTTAAACCAACAATGAATAGTACTGCTAAACCAACAATTGGAAATAATATTATTTTAGACAGTTTGATGTGTTTACGTTTCATAAAATTGAATTTACTATTTCAAGGTTTTATAAACTATTTTTCTAAAGTCTTTTCTTACCTTCAGAGATTGTCTTCCACCTAATTGTGTCATCATTAAAGCGGCAAAACCTTCTTTAGGGTCAATGATGAATGTAGTAGAATATGCACCTTCCCAGTAGTAACTTCCTTGACTATAGAATTCATTAACCTTACCTTTTTTTGTAATTACATTTAGTCCAAAACCAAATTTGTTGTCTTTACCCAATATTAGATGAAACCCTTTAGGATAGTCAATGTTTCCAATTTGATTAGATGTCATCAGCTCAACTGATTTTCTTGAAATTATTCGTTTATTTTCATAGACTCCATAATTGAGAAGCATTTGACAAAACTTCATGTAATCTGAAGAAGTTGAAATTAAACCACTTCCTCCCATAAATACTGTTGTTTTATAATTTTCTTGTAAATCTAATTCGTTATTTATGGCTTTTAAATTATTGTCATTTTTTGAATAAGACCTCACTAATCTAGAGATGTCTTTCCGATGAACATTAAAACCCGTGCCAGTCATATACATAGGAATAAAGATATTATTTTCTAAATATACTTCTAAATTTTGTTTAGTTACGGTTTCAATTAGGTATCCAAGAATATCTGTAGAAGGTCCATAAGTGAACTTTTCTCCAGGTTCATGAATAATTGGCATATCGCTTAAATCTTTCATAAAACTCGCCAAGCTTTTATGTATTGGATTAAAAAATGATATTTTTTTCTCTTTGTAAAATTCTGAAATTATTGGACCATCATAGGCAAAACCCGCAGTTTGATTTAACAAATGTCTGATAGTTATTTTCTTGGATGCTTTTACAAGTGTGTAATTTTTAGAACCTTCTTGATGCTTAATAATTTTAATTTCATTAAAAATCGGTAAATACAGATCAATAGGATCGTCTAAATCGAAATAACCATCTTCATATAATTTCATTACGGCAACAGTTGTAATTACTTTAGATAAAGATGCAATCTTAAAATAATCATTTTCTTCAAGATCTCTCTGGGTTTTTAGATTAGATTTACCTAATGTTTTGGAATATATAATTTTATGTTTATCTGCAACCATAATTGTAGCTCCAGATATGTGCTTATTATTTATGTTTAGTTGTAACCAATTGTCAATAGTTTTTAAATTTTCAAATTCTGGATTTTGAGCTTCTATAGTTAAACTAAAACTAAATAAAATTGCAACTAGGATTAAGGTTCTCTTCATTTGATCTTCTTTTTTTTGTGTTTAAACACAAAAGAACTGTTTTACGAGATAAATGAAATAAAGAATTATAAATTACACTGACGATATTATAAATTCATCAGCTTTATGAAAGTAAATTTCGATACTGAGAAGGTGTAACTGACTCAAGTTTTTTAAAGGCAGAGTTAAAGGTCGACAAGCTATTGAAACCAACATCGTAAGCTATTGACTCAATTTTATATTGCTTTTCTTTATCATTCGAGAAAATTTTTTTTGCTTCTTCAATTCTAAATTTATTAATATAATTATTAAAATTAGTACCGGTTTTATCGTTGATGATGTGTGAGGTTTTATGGATACTAATGGATAAAATTTTACTAATAGTATTTAAATCTAAATTTGAATTTAGATAGAGTTTATCTTTTCTGATGGCATCATCAATATTTTTAAACAACCCATTTTCATTTAAATCTTCTTTAAAAATCAACCCATCGAAATTTATAACACCTGAATTATAAGCAATAAATGTAAGTGTGTATATAGTAATACTATATATTATTGGTCCTAATATGTAGGGAATCTTATCTTCAAAAATATTTAGTACATAGGATAACCAAATAATAATAACTCCTACAATAACATTTTTTAACCAGAGGATTACAGTATTTTGAGATTTAGTTAATTTTTCGTTTCTTTTTTTTGAAATCTTTATTACAATTTTCCAAGATTGATATATAAAATAGGCAAAATGCACATAAACAAATGCAAGTAAAATGAAAGCCCAAAATTTTCCATTTTCAATAAACCATTGTTCAGTGGCAAAAAAACTGGTGAACAATATTATAATAAATGGTATAAAATAATTGATATCTGATATCTTGAGATGATAATTAGGTATTGTAATAGATTTTATATAAAAAAGAAGTAATGGGCCTAGGAGCAATAAAATAGATAAACCAACAAATATAATGGAGAACTCTATGTCCTCAACAAAATAGAACAACACAGATTTGCCAACCCTAAAGGTCATCAATAGTAATATTGTTGCCATTAATGATTTTGACAGGCCTTGATTTTTTTTGTTGGTAAGCAGGTATAACGACATCAAAATGCCGTGTATTAAACCACCACCACTTATGATGATTAAAATAACATCTAAACTTTTCATTAAAATTAATCACTTTATAGATTCTTTCCTAAGAAGCGTGCAAGTTAAAAATTACAGCATTAGATTTTACATAATTTAATCCTGTTTTCAAATATAGTCAAAAATTAGTTCGGGATGATTCCCCAATTTTTCACTCTGTTATTTAACTCCAAATTTCATTAGAATCTGTTAAAATGACTGGAGTTTTATCAGTTACAAGTATGGTATGTTCGTGTTGAGTTACATATCCACCTTTGTTTCCTACTAATGTCCAACCATCACTTAATTCTATGGCAAAAGTTGAGTGCGTTGAAATAAAAGTTTCTATGGCTACTGTCGTATTTTTCTTAAATCGTTCTCGGTTATTTTTAACTCTATAGTTTAAAATGTTTTCAGGTTTTTCGTGTAAACTTCTACCAACTCCGTGACCAGCCAAATTTTTAATGACTTTAAATCCAGACTTTTTAGCCTCTGTTTCTATTAAATATCCAATTTCAGAAATTTTTACACCGCCTTTAATATTGCTAATTGCTTTGCGTAAAATATTTTTAGAGGCATCTACAAGAGGTTGGTGATTGTGAATGTCTTTTCCAAGTACAAAAGAACCTCCATTATCAGACCAAAAACCATTTAATTCAGCAGAAACATCAATATTTACTAGATCTCCTTCTTTTAATATTTTTTTTTCAGATGGAATTCCGTGAGCCGCTTCTTCGTTTACACTAATACAGGTGTGTCCGGGAAAACCATAAGTTTCATAAGGTGCAGATTTAGCTCCATAACTTTTTAATATTTTCCTTCCAAATGCATCAAGCTCTTTAGTCGACATACCAACTTTAGCGTATGCTCTCATTAATTTTAGTGTAGTTCCTACCACTTCACTAACCTTTTTCATTCCGATGAATTCTGATTCTTTTGTTATTGACATTTTGTTTAATTCTTATTATTGAAGAGAAAAAATCTTCTCATTCAATAGGATTGTTATTTAATCGCGATAACATTGATATTCGACCAATGTGGGTTATAATATCTTGTATTAATCTTTTAGAGTAGGTCTTAAAAGTTCGTCCGTCATTTTTAGTTTTGTAATTAATTTATTTTGGTAAGTTTTTAGACCATAGTTTTGCTATATTTTGACTAGCTGTTTTATAGTTTGTTTTTTTAGCATTATTATTTCTTTGTTCACAAAATATTTCGCCTTCATTAAATAATGATTCTGCAAAATATCTTCCTGCCATAGTAATTGCCGTAGTTTTTTCAAATCTTCTTTCTTGAAATTCACTAAAAGCACTTTCTTTTGTTTTTGACTTTTCTAATGCAGAGACAAAATGCCACGCATCCTCTATTGCTTGGCAAGCTCCTTGTCCTGAAGTAGGTAAAGCAGCATGTGCAGAGTCGCCTAATAAACAAACATTGTTTTTATACCATTTCGGAATTGGGTTGTGGTCAAAAACTTCAAGATACTTAATGTTTTCTTTTTTAGTTAATTCTATAATTTCTTTGATTTTTGGTGACCAAGAACCAAATATTTTAAGTAATTGGGTTTTATTGTTCTCATTTTTAAGAGAAGAATTTAAAGGCAAGAGTTTACCTCCAGCCCAATATCCTTTATATTTGCTAATAGGAACAATTCCAAAACGTTCTCCGCAACCCCAAAAGTCTAAAACATTGTTTTCTAAAAAAATTGGTTTGTTGCTTTCTAATATTCCTATCCAATTGACAAAGTTTTGGTAAATAGGTTTATTGTTTCCATTCACATATTGTCGAGCAATCGAATTCATTCTTCCATCAGCTCCAATTATTATGTCGGCATTTATTTTAATACTATTTTCAAACGTTATAGAAGTTCTATTTCCTTGATTAGATAACAGCGAGGCTCTATGATTATAGTAAATAGGGATTTTCAGTTCTTCTGCTTTATGTAATAAAATGTTATGGAAGTTAATTCTGCTAATCGAGTAACTTGTTGAACCAATACTTGTATTAATATCGTTGATACTAATTGCTCCTAAAAATTCCTCACTTTCGCTCCAACGTTGCATTTCCTTTAACTTTCCACCAACTTTTTCAACTTCTGTAAGTAAATTAAGTTTGTCAAGTATTATGCTTGCATTTGCCCATAGAACCAATCCTGCACCAATTGTTGTTGCTGTTTTTCTACGCTCATAAATACTGATATTATTAAATCCTTTTTGTTGGAGTGCTATTGCTGTAGTTAAGCCCCCAACACCAGTCCCTAAAATCACTATTTCAGAATTCTTCATTTTATTTAATACTTTCTTTTATTAAGGGTTTTCCTGCTTTCAATAAATCCATCAATTTGATTTCCTTTTTTACATCTTTAGCAAGTTTTATTTCCGCTATTTTAATAACTTCTTTTGATGCTTTAGAAATACTCCCAGAATCGTAAATTGGATTCGGTTCATATTCAATTACAAGTTGGATTGCTTCAGTTTCTGTTTTTCCTACCACTTCACTAATATTTTGTATTCCGATGAATTCGGATTCTTTAGTTATTGACATAGCGTTTTATTTTTCAAAGTATTTAAACGATTCCACCATTCTATTAACTCCATCCTGGTAAGAAGAAACTTTGAAATTGGGAAATCTCTTTCTGAACTTATTATCAGACATTACGTATTTCTGCTCAAACTGATACTCCATTTCTTTAGCTTCTTTTATAATATGTATAAAAATGGGCAGTATTTTTTTTAATAATGTAGGCATCACACTCACTTCAAAATTGCTGCCCAATTTTTCATTAAATAGTGCAAGCATTCCATTTGTGGTGATTGGTTCTCCAACCGGTAAATGCCATACTTCACCATAGCAATCATCATTCAAAGCCAATTCCACTAAAGCTCTTCCATTATCAAGAACATCGGCATATGTGTGTTCTATATCAGCCGAAACGAGCGTTTGTGGCCCTTTATCTTGTAGCATTCGTTCCAAAAAAGAAATATAAAAGGGACTGTTTACTGCACCTTCTCCGTAAAAATCAGCAGAACGTCCAATGAGGCCTTTAATCTTATGATCTCTTAATGCTTTTATCATTAAATCAGCAGTTTGTTTACGAACTTTTCCTTTTTTTGAATTAGGGTTTTGAGGCGTGCTTTCATCAAACGGAACAGGTAAAGACGAAGCGTACATATAGATGTTATCTAAAAATATCAGCTTAGCTTGAGCCTTTTCACAGGCGTCAATCACATTTTGCATTATTTGAGGCCATTGAGTTTCCCAAACCTTAGCATTGTATGGAAGGCCTATGCAGAGATAAACGTAACTGCTACCATCAATAGCTTTTTCAGCGTCTTCTTTACGAAGTAAATCTGCTTGAACCCAGGTGGGCTTTGTACTAACTTTTCTTATTTGAAGTTGTCGAATTTCTAGTTCCTTTATTACGGCTTTTCCAATTGCTCCATTCGCTCCAAGTACGGTATGAATCTTAATTTCCATTTTCTCTAATTTTATAGGTGAGTGTTATTCTTTAATTACAATATAAAGATGGGGGGATAAATGTTTAGTCACTGATCAAATGTTAACAAATCACTTTATACTATTTTTTACTACCTTTTGAATCAATCTTGTCATAGTATTAAATGATTTATCTGTGATAGTCTCGATTATACATTCAAGCAATTGGTAGTTTATATATGCGTAAAACGTCTTCCTTTTGCTGCATATACTATTTATTCTCTTGCACTTATCTTCTGACAAGCCAAGAATTGTAATCCCTGACTTGACAGACTAAGTTTAAAAATTCACCCCGATGTAAATGTTTGGCTCAAAAAGAAAGTAGTTTTTCCATTTATCATTCAACTGCTTAAATCCATCAGGAGCATTGTTGCCAAACATCCAGACCTGACTATGAATCTGTGGTTCTATAAAAAATCGTTTTTTCTTACCAATTGAGATATGGTAGCCAAGATGAAACGAATTATAAAGTTTAAAGCCATTTCCAATTTTGTCACCGTTTAAATCCATATAGGTTTGAAATTGCGGAAGAACTTCAGCAGTTGCAAATAGCCCTTTCCATAGCATACGTTGGTACGTTATGCCTATTCCTGTTTCTCGCACATGTCCTGGATAGAATTCACTTTCTGTCTCTAGCTTGTCCAAAAGACCATCCCACCATTGGATTCCCATAGGTTGAAACAATCGCCAGGTAGCAAACTTCAGTCCTATAATGTTCTTATTATCTAGGTTGCGTTTTACATGAAGCTCTAACATTTGTGTATTTTGTCGATCGTCCCAGGAATTCCCGATAGGATCTGTGATAATAAAATAAGGTAAACTTACTCTGTACTTATGGGCTACTTCAATTTCTTTACCCTCAGACGATTTTTTTTGAGCAAAAGCACTAAGTGCGAAAAAAAATAAAAGAATTGTATATAAATTTTTCATAATAATTGTTTAAATAATAACCTACTTCAAAATTTTTAATGTTAGTTTTTCGGCATATTCCCAACAGTTTTTAGATTTTTTAATTCCTAATATTGATTATTTTTACAGCATTTCATTTTAAGTTACACACAACGTTTGGTGAGTCATTGCGTGTTCCGTAACTAAGTGCTACCATTAGTTATTTTTTGACTTCTCTTTTTTCAATTTGGTTAATCATTTCTTTAGCATTGGTATTTTCAGGATTTAGCGCTAAAGATTTCTGATAGTTTATTTTTGATAACTCAAGTTGATTATTTAACAAATAAGCTTCAGCCAAACTATCAAATGCATTAGCAGAATTTGGGTGATCTTGAATATTTAATTCAAAAACTTTAATGGCATAATCGATGTTCTTTTTAGGTATTAAAGCATAGGCTAGATTATTTAATGTGGCTTCATAATCAAATTCAGGATTTTCATCTCTTACTTTAAAATAGTTGCTTTTTGCTTTTTCGAAATTCATTTTCAAAAATTCTGTTATTATTTTTTCATCATACAAAGCAGGCTTATTGATTAATTTAGGTTCCATTATTCCAGCAATATGTTCGATTACTGTATTGTGAATTGGGTAATATTTATGACCATTGGAGAGGTAAATAATGGTAATATCTTGATTTATAAATTTCCTAAAACCAGTTTGCATGCCCCCCGTAAAACCGTATGATTTTATATTATTTGTAAGATATGAGTCCCATCCGTATAAAAAAGTTCTTGTATCATTTGTAAATTCAAAAGGTTGCCACATTTTGGCTTTAGTTTCCGGCTTTAGCAATACATTAGCATCTAGTTTCGTATTCCATTTAATCAATTCGTCTAAAGAAATAGTTAGTCCATTACAAGCATGAGCTCTTTTTCCACCAACAAAATTTCTTTTTTCGAGCATACCTAATTCATCATTAAAATCATAGCCATAAACTCTATGAGGAATTATTTTTGTCAAATTAGATGAAAACAATACGTTATTTTTGGAATGTGAAAACTGATTTGTTAAAACAAATTCATCGAATGTTTTTGTTGTTACCTTTTCTATAATTTTTGAAAGTAGCCAGTAGTTTGTTTGGTTATATTCCCATTGATTTCCTTTCTCAAAATGAATACTGTCTTTTGCTATTTTAGAAAACATTTCTTCGTCGGATACATCTCCTTCAAAAAGACTAAAATCTGGTAGCCCAGATGAGTGGGTTACTAAGTTAGCAATGGTAATATTTTGCCATTTTTCGGGTAAATTCTCAATGTACTTAGAAATAGTATCGTCTAACGAAATTTCACCTCGTTCTATTAATTGAAATATAGCTGTTGCCGAAATTAGTTTTGATATAGAATAAACAGGAAATGTTGTTAGATTGTTTATTGGAAAGTTGTTTTCTAAATTTTCTGTTCCAAAATAGCCTTTATAAATAACTTCATTGTTTTTTACAACGGCTACCGCTAAACCCGGAATTTCATGAACTTCTATCTGTTCTTTTAGGTAGGATTCAATTTCTCTTTCTAGTTGTTTTGAAGAGGGTTTTGTTTTACCTGTTGTATTACTTTGACAAGAACAAATCACGATGATCGATAAAACGAAAGCTATAATCTTTATTTTTTTCATTGTTTGAATTTTTCTAAAAGGCATGAATATTATGATCTATTTAACCGATCTATTTTAAATGCTGTTCCTTCATTATAAATTACTGGCATCTGTCCTTTCCATGTATTCCAAAGAACTTCATTAGTAATTAGGTCTGCCATAAAGTGGCCAACGTTAATTCTGCTAATTTGACCATCATTGAGTATACTTCTTGTTGGTGATGGATATACTTCGATTTCAGACATTTTTTCTTCATCAATTAAACCAGAAGGTCTAACGGCAACCCAATCAATAAAACTGTCTTTTTGACCTATCGTAGTTCTTAAATACGCTGCAGCCTTCTCATTGTCTAGGTGAGGAGGGAGTATAACCCGAAGTAACCCGATTACACATTTTTGGGCAAAAGAAATGGATTCATTGAGATTTCGATTGGCTACTGTGTTCATAAGAACAAATTTGGTTTTCTCTTTAGATTTAATTGCTTTTATAGTAGAACATATCCTTTGAGTTGTTTCTGTAACTAGTAAGTGAGGTTTACCATAAATACCTTTAAAAGTTGCATTATGACCAAGACATGAAGCGACTGCATTACAACCTGCGACATGTTTTTCTAACTCTATGTTGGACAATTCCAGAACACTTGCTCGGATTACTGATAATCGTTTATGATATCGTATTGTTTCAGGAAGTTTTTCTGGTGTCCTTACAATTGCTCTAACAAATTGACCACGAATGAGTAATTCTTCGACCAATCTTATACCTGTTGCACCTGTTGCACCAACGACTAATATTGTCATATTTCTTGTATTTTTCTTAAATATACTTGTTCATTATAGCCTATCTCACCCTATTAAATGCAGCCTGAATTAGCATATTAGAACCTGTTTTTTAGTATAACTATTTTCAATATTCAACTCTTCAATTACCATATTTTGAAGAGTTTTCAGTTCGTTATTATAATTAATATTTTCTGCTTCTCTCTTTTTTAATTCTAATAAAACGTCAAACACAAAATTTTCTTCTCCATATTCATTCCAGTCTTTTTGGAAACTTCTATTCCTATGGTTCCCAAATTTGAGTTCCATTTTATGTCTATTCCATTTGGATTCCATATCAATACTATGGTCAATCAGAAATTTGTTGTTTTTAATATTTTTTATTTGAAAAACTCCCATAGGAATTTTCATTTGTTTGTACGCTTCTTTAAGTTCTTTTTTTGTTTTCATTTTACATAAATCCTAATTGTTTCATCACAGTTATTCTATCAAAAACTTGAGTATGTCCATTAATCAAATTGTCTTTAAAATGATAAATTGTTATTCCCTTTGTATTGATAGACTTTTTAGTCGATGGATATTCTTCTATCATTCCAAGGTTTGTTCCGGTTAAAATCCAAGTGATAGCTATATGATTTTCTTCTGGAATAGCTGATGTTATTTCAAAATTCATATCAGGAAAGGAGTTGAATGAAAAACTTAATCGCTCTTTGAATTCAGAATGAGATAAGGTTTTTCCCTCCCAAGGGTCATTTGTGTCCAAATGAATTGTATATTCTGGATGGACATATTGTTCAATTTTATCGAAATTCTTTTTATTCCAAATTTCGTTCATAAATTCTCGGAGGAAAGATTCTTTGTTCATTGTCTTAACTTTTTGATTTACTTTAAATTTCCTTTTAATTATATTTTGCTCAATTAAGAGTGCGTTGTAATAAATTATGTTTTCTTTTTAATTCTAGTCTTGATGATACTACTAACAGAACTTTTACTTTTATAAATTTTTAAATGATATTATTTTCCATTATGAAGCTCTCAATGTATAAATTCTGTTTTTTGTTTTGAACGTGTTTAGAATCGTCAAATAGCTCTAAACTTTCTAAACTAGGGAATATCTTAATTGCTCTATCAATCATTTTCTTTCCAGGAAAGAGGATGTCATTTTTAGCTGCAAATAGGTGAATAGGCGTTGTAATTGATTTTGCTTTTTTTGCATTAATAGTTGGTACAGGTGTAAAATCCATGGTAAAATGTAAGAACACTTTTGATAAATATTGAATCGCAAATTCATCACGATCTGTAAAAACTTCTGCTAAAAAATTTTCAACATATTTGTTTTTTTGAGTTTTTATAAATCGTTTCATTGGAATGAATACTTTAAATAAAGCCTTCAACGGATTTCCATTTACGATATAGGCAGGTGCAGATAAAAAAACTTCTTTGATCTTACTTTCATCGTATTCAAGCGTTTTTAATATGATCAATCCTCCAAAAGAAAAACCGGCCAGAGTAACATTATCAATTTTTAGTGCATTTATGATTTCATTGACCCATTGCCCATACGAATCATCTTTCATGCTTAATCTGGTTTCAGCACTTTTGTTTGGTTGGGCCAAAACATCAATAGCATACACTCTAAAATTCTTACTTAAATTAGGATACGTTTCAAGAGCAATAGGTGCGCAACCATTAGAGCCATGAATGATTAAAATTGGTGGATTTGAAGGATTTCCTGTTGCGATTATATTGGTTTCACCAAAACTTGTATTAATCTTTATGTATTGAAAATCAATCATAAGATCATTTAATTTTTGGTCATACAGGTTAAAGATTTCTTTCTTGCCTTTCTCTGTTTTGAAAAGTGAGTTCATATGTTTTTTCTAGTTGTATTTTTCAGTGATTTTTCTTTAATTTTTCAATTCTTTGTTTGTAGTAATCATTTGGATTTTTCTCATGAGCTTTAATCATATATTTTAAAGCATTGTCAATGTCATTAGTTTTCTCATAAAACTCGGATATAGAATCATAGGCATTTGAACTTTGAGGGTAATATTCAATAGCAAATTCAAAATACATTTTGGCTTTATCAGGTTGACCCATATCCATATTCATGTAACCTAACACATTTAAAAGTTCCTCTGGATATGGTGGCTCTGCATAACCGAAATGATATTGAAGCTTCTTATCCCTATTTTTTATAATTCTAAAGAGCTCTTCTTTTGGCGTATCAAAAGAGTTAATTTTATCTATATCTTCCATTTGATACCATACAAAAAGAGAGATCAATCCGTCCATTATGGATGGAAATGAAATTGTTCCGTGTATGTCTCTTGGATAAAACTTCCATTCATAAGCCAATCCATTTTTATTATTTTGTTTAATTAAATTTGAAAATTCAATGTTGGCACGGCTAAACAACGTATAATCTGTTGTGTCCTGCATTACATTTTCTAAAGTTACTTTTGAGTCCTGCATGTGTAATTGTCCACCTAAAGACATAAACAAAGACTTTCCTTTTAAACTATTTTTTGTAAAAATATCTTTGGCTTGTTTTACTATTTTTTGATTATCCCAATCTAAACTTGGATCAATAGCTAAATAATTTGCAAATAATTTTGGATTATTTATGAGTGTATGCATCGTAAACAAACCACCATAGGAATGTCCAATTAAAGTTCTGTAATTAGTTACAGGATATTTCTTTTCGACAAAAGGAATCAGTTCCTCTTCTATAAATTTTAAAAAAATAGAAGCCTGTCCGTTTTCCTCTGTAAAAGGCATCCCATATTTTGAATCAATTTTAGTTGGTGTTAAATCTCTAGTTCTATTTTTACTGTTCGAAATTCCGATAAGGATCATTTCAGGTATATATCCACCGCTGTAAAAATTTTGTAAAATGCTAACTGTAGGAAGCAGAGTTTCTCCGTCTAAAATGTATGCTACAGGATATTTAGTATTACTAGATGGGTTGTAATTCTCTGGTAGATCTATATAAATTTCTCTAAAATCTTTGAGATTATGAGAATAAAGACTATCTATAAATCCAATTTTCTTTAAAAATTTCTGATTTGACTTAATCTGAGCGCTCCCAGGTAATTGAATTAAAATAAAGAAGGTTAGGCCCAGAAAGTATTTTAGTTTAGTCATCATTTTTTTAATTTTGTAAGATCTATATTATTAGAAATTTAAGAGGTTTTAGCCTAATTACAAATGTCATTTAATTCTTGATAATCTGATTTGGATACGGTTGGGATTTGTTGTCCACTCTGAATTTTAATACAGGTTAAATTTGGATTTCTATCCACCCTTAAATCTATTAGTTCTTGATTATTACTGACATCAATACTAGTAAGCAAATTACTTGTAATGTATAAGTGTGTTAAATCACTATTATGTTCAAGATCAATACTCTCAATATTATTGTCCGATATTAATAAGGTTTCTAACAATGTATTGGAGCTGAAGTCTACTGTGGTAAGTTCATTACTGGTCAATAAAATGTTTTTTAGATTGATAGCTCCACTGGTATCCAAAGATTTTAGCAAATTCTGACTTATATGTAAAACTTCTAAAAACTCATTGTGTATGCTTAATTCCTCAAAGTTATTCCATGATAAATTCAACTTTTTTAAATTTGTTGCATTAGATAATCCATTAATCGAGCTAAGTTCATTGGATTGAATATCCATCAAAATTAAATTTGGATTGTTACTAATATCAATACTGTTGAGGTAATTTGCCTGAAGATTTAAAGTATCTAACTTAGTATTGAAACTTAAATCTACAGACTCTATTTGCTGACCAGACGCCGATAAAAATGTTAGGTTCGTAAAACCTTCAATTCCTGTTAAATCAATAATTTCACCGAAATCATTGGAAAGATTTAAATTCAAATGACTTACTTGCTTAGCATCTGCCTTAAGCATTTGTTGATTAACGATACCGTCTGAATCGATACCTTGCTCAATTAATATGGTTTCAAAATGATTGTCTGGAATACTTAAATAAACATCATTTAGCTGGTTTGTATTTATATCATCTTGTGTACAAGAAATAAAAAATATACAAGATAAAAATAGCATTGTATAAATTCTGGTTTGTCTCAAAATTGTAGTTTTAAAATTTAGTAAAATATTAATTGCTATACTTTTTTACTTAAAGTTGAAACCCGCCCATATCAGGCAGGAATCAACAAAAAAAAAGGGGGGAGTTTGTATAAATTAGAAATTTAAAAGATCTGAAAGGAATTCTTACTAAAGCTTTCGTATCCTAATTCATTTTTTTTGTGTTCAGTCTGTTTTTCTTTACTCCACCAATTCCATCAGCATTTTTCTACCTCCAAAATCCATTTCTTGTTTCAACAATTGTCTAGTTGTTTTTTCTATATAATAAGTAGTAATAGCGGTATTGTTTGAAAGATCATCAGTAGCAGTTACTTTCCAAACTTGTTTTTCCTCTCCATTAAAATTGATCGTTGTGTTTTCTGTACTTTTAATGGTTGCTTTAAGTACACCTGTTTTAGCTTTGGGATTATAATCAAAAATCGAAATCGTATTTGAATACCCCTCCTTTAAAGGAAGTAATCGTAAGAGTTGAGGATAGAAATTACTATCAAAATAAGATTGATTCGATTCTTCAGAAATTTGTGTTTTAGTTGCTGTTTGTTTATCTAAATAATATCCGGTAACTTTTTGTCCAAATTTCAGTACCATATCTCTCTGTTGATTGTATGAGGAGTGATATAAAGGTTTCAATGATTGAGCTGCAACAATAGTGCTGTCAATCCATTTTGCAGGAGACTGTTTCATGTTTACAGTTGTGATGATGTTGATAGTCTCTTTTCCTTTTTGGATTTGAGTTTGTATACTCCCTATTTCTATTTTACGAGTATCTGCAAGCATAAACCATGACATAACGTATGATTCAGACTTAATGTAATTTTTATTCGCTGTATTGTTTGCAGGGCTTAATAATGTTTCTTGACTAAATAGTTGAACAGAGGTTCCAAAAATAAATAGTACAATGTAAAGTGTTTTTTTCATTTGTTTAAGTTTTATAAATATGAATTATTTTCCATGATATTCCATGTTAGGAATCGGGTTATTGTTTTTTAGATATTTGTCAAACCAGTTAAGGACTTGCTTATCAACTTCAATTTTGTGTTCAGAAATTCCATGATCACCACCTTCAAACATGATAAGTTTGTATGGAATTCTATTTTTTTCAAATTCTAAAGCAAGTTTTAGGCTTTGCTCTGGCTTTACTCTCCAATCAGATGTTCCGTGTAATATTAGTATTGGGACTTTTTTAGGGAATTTATCAGCCCACTTTATGGCAGATCTTTTTTCTAGTTCAACTGCTTTATTCTCTTTATAATTCGGAATTAATTCTGCGAAGACACCTGTTTCCATTTCAGGTCTATCTTCAATTGAAGCATAATTATCTGCAATAGCTCCTCCAACAACCGCAGCTTTAATTTTATCTGATTTGGTTACTGCTAAATATGTCATCATACCACCACGACTCCAGCCATACATGCCGATTTTATTTGTATCGGCAACTTCTATTTCTTTTAAAACTTCTGGTAGAATAGTTATATCGTTGACATCATTACCACCAAACTCTTCTCGACCTTCACTACCCCCATTTCCTCTGTATTGACTTGCAATAACTACATAACCTTCTTTAGCGATTTGACCAAGTGTAAATGCTCCATGTGCTATTTTAAGAACTCCAAAGTCTCTATTCCCACCTCTATTGTATATAATACAAGGATATTTTCCTTGTTTCTTAGGTTTAACTAAAAGCCCATTTATTTTTAGACCATCACTTAAATATGTGATAGCATAGATTTCAATACTATCTAAATACTTAAATTGTTTTTTAAATTCTGTTTGACCTGCTATCTCCTCAGTTAGACGGAAATAAATAGGTGTTTTAGATAGTTCTATTAAGTTTTCTTTTAGAAGAAGCTTTTTTTCTTGAGCTCTGATATTTGTAAATAGTACTAATAGAAATAAAACTATCAAGTAATTTAAATTCTTCATAAGTTCTATATTATTTCTTATTAATACTCGTTACTTCATTTATCCAATTGGAAATTTCTTTTAATGCAATAGGAGATATTGTTTGTTCGATCTCTTTATATTCATTAATGTTCCCCGTTTTACATTCCTGAAATAAATGGTTCATGTTTTCTAATTCGATAACCTTATAATTTTTATTTTCCCCTTTTTTTAAAGCATTTCGTATGGCATTTTGATTTATAGTTGCATTCACCTGTGTATCCTTGCTTCCATTTAAGGACAACATAGGAATACTCAATTTCTCAAATTCATCGGCTGGGTTATAGTTAAAAAAATAGGTGTTCCAAGGTTTTAAAACGGACTCAGTTTCTTTTTCAATAAAGGCAGAAATGTTTTCATCAGGGGCACCTAAAGATTTTAATATTGGTTTTAAATAGCCAGTGTTATGAGCTGTTAACACTTTTCTTTTTTTCGAAATGTCATCGTTAGAAGATGCAATCTTAATGGATTCTCTTACATTTTGCTCAAAAGAAACTTCATCTTGTACTGGAAAAGATCTCAGAGATTTTGATTGCATAACAGCAACTTCACTGCCAAGGATTCCTGTAGCAGCTAACGTAACGATAAATGATATATCTGAAGTTTGATTGGCAACCATTGGCGCAATAATACCTCCTTCACTATGCCCTATTAAGCCAATATGTTTTACGTCAATATCGTTTCTTGATTTTAAATAATGTACGGCGCTTAGCACATCTTTTGCAAAATCAGCTGTTGTGGCTTTACTAAAGTCACCAGTAGATTCTTTAAAACCTCTATCATCATAGCGCAAAACTGCAATGCCTTGACGTGTAAGATAATCTGAAAGTACCAAAAATGGTTTATGGGTAGGAATGGCCGCATCTCTGTCGTGTCTACCACTTCCGCTTATCAAAATAACCACAGGATACTTTCCCTTTCTAGTAGGTCTAGTAAATGTTCCCGATAACTTAATTCCAGCTTCGGTATTCTCAAAAGCAACTTGCTCCTCAAAATAAGGATATGGTTTTATGGGTTCCTGCGGCCTATTCATCTTAGCCATTTCCGGATTTCCCTTTTTTAATACTAATGTCAACACACTGCCTCCCTCTGTATAGGATCCTTTAATCTGTTGCGTAGTTTCGTCAAATATTCCTTCGTATTTCATGCCTACATTTGTACCATCTATTATTAATTTTCCATTTTTGAAAGTGGTTGTTTTTGGTTTGATGCCGGAAACGTTAAACGCTGGTACCGCCATTGTTGATTTGTATGATTCTTTGTTTTTTTCAAAAAGGAATACAAAAAGAATTTCTTTATGATCAGGAGTTTTTGCTTTTCCATGCCAAACACCTGAGATATTTTGAGCAGAAGTTTTCACTATCGTTAATACGATGCAAAGTGTTATGGTGATTATTGTTTTCATGTTTATTAATTTAATTTTCTATGCCACAATTTTATGTAGCCAAGTTGTTATAAAAAAATAGTAGTAGTTATTAAGTAATAGGGAGTTTTTTTTATTAAAGAACTGTGCCTGCAGCTTTGGCTTGTAAATCCATTCGGTGTCCTATAAATAAACCGATCAATAGTCCTAAACCAATACCTAATGCCAGTCCTAAAGACCTATCAAATCGTGCACCAATAACAACGCCTAATACAACCCCAAAGCTAGCACCTGTTGAAACTCCGATATTTGTATAATATCCTGCTGAAATTAAGGAATGCTTTTCTTTTAAATATTCTTTAAATTCTTTTAATATTTTGTTGAAACGTTTTTTGTTGTTCCCTGTATTGGATTTTAAATGTAGGCTGTCTAGTTTAGATTCAATAGAGGTAAGTTCATCTTTTGACAACTCTCTACTTTGCAATGAATTTAAAATGTAGAGGAATTTTTCATAAATCTTGATTTCAGACTTTTTGTTTGTGTCATTTTTTAAACTTTCAAAAAAGATATGTGCTTCTTGTAATGTCATAATAATTTAATGTTTTCTTGGTTAGTGGCGTAAAACAAAAATTATTACACATGAAATTTATTTTTTTTGAAAATATTTTTATAAAGTAATGAAAATTAATTATTTGTGTATAGGTTTAAGTTCGTAAACTTTCTATATCTACCATCAATTCTTCCAGTTTTCTGAACACTCTCCCGTAAATAATGTTAACATCCCATAGGTATATCCTACCCCCAAAAAAAGCCAATAAGCCTAAAATTAAAAACAGTATAATAATTGCTATCAATGGAATTCCATAGATCAGGTAGGTGTCAGGGAAACCAATTATTATATCACGAATAAGTCTTTCTTTTAAGGGGATGCCTTCTGTTTTCTCAAACCAAAAACCTAAAATAAGCGATACAAATATAATTGGGTACAAAAATGTTGAGATTCTCTTATTAACAGCTACCTGTTTTTTAATCCATTGGTTAAAACTCTTGAGATATTCATAACTACTTGCACTCTTATCTATGCTCTCTAAGTCATTCAATAACTTCTTGTTAATAACAACAAGAATAGAAAGGGTTATAAATAAAATAACTCCTGTTAAAGGAATTCCAATAAAAAACGATACTACTAAAAAGACAAACGAGAAAGCAACAATTGCAATTAAATTTATGCGAAACATTCTTTTAAATTTATCTATGATATGTATGGACTTTTGGGTGTATAGGTTGTTTATTTTAGGAGCTACTAATGCATCATTTTTTAAAAAACCTTCTTTCCATATATTTTCAATTGATTTTTCCATCTAATATTTTTTTTAATCTTTCTTTAATTCGTTTTACGCGGACACCAATGTTATTGGAATTTGTTCCTATAATTTCCGCAATTTCCTTTTGTGATTTTTCTTCTAAATACAACATAATGATGGCTCTATCAATCTCTGATAACTGTCTAATGGCATCATATAAAAGATTAAGAGATTCTTCTGAAAAGGCATAATTACTCTCAGTTTCTTCGTTTACTACTGAATCAGACACGAAATGCTGTACATTATTTTTCTTTTTCTTGAGTAACGTTAAACAAACATTTAAGGCAATTCGGTACACCCAAGTACTCCATTGCGATTCCTCTCGAAAATTATCTTTACTACGCCAAATTTGTAAGCAGACTTCTTGATAATAATCCTCAAAATCTTCTTGCGAGTTGGTATAAGCACGACATAATTTTATGATTATTCCAGAAAATGGTAAAATGGATATGTTATAAAAATCGGTACTCAATATTGTTTTTATTTAGTTAGTGGCTCAAATTAAAAATTATTACATCTGCATCAAAATATTTATCGTTTTGTGTATGAAACTTAGCACATAAAAAGACAATAACTTTTCGTATCAATATAACCATAAAATTTTTTATTTTTTTTAAAATTAAATTATAAATTTTAATGTCTATGTTCATATGCACAAACTTTAGTTTTAATAATTATTCACTCTACTTGATAATTCAATTATCCTTAAGTCTCCCACAATACAAAACCCAGTTTATTGCGAAAAGCAATAAGTCTCTGTCTTTTGTGTTGTTCCGCGCGCCAACGCATAGTTGGTTTTATGTCATAATACTTGTAGCCAAAGCTAAAATGGCACATTGTTTTTTTATTTAAACGTAGTTATTTTTTTTGTAATTGGTAAAATAAAAAAACAAAAAGCCATTGCCAACGCTCAAACAACTATTTCGCCATAAAACCAACCCCAAGCTAAGTTACATAATGCGCAGTTATACTGCTTTTTCGTAAAAACTCCAGGCACTATAACGCCATTATGTAAAATAGCCCCACATCCAACGCGCACCTAGGAGATTTATAATACCATCCAGATATTTTAACAACATGTAGTAGTTAATGCATTTATTTTTATAAGTGCTTATAGGTATGATTAATATAAAATAGTAAAGTAAAAACAATCCAGTTGGAATTCAAAACAATTTTAAAGCACCTATAAAAAAAAAAAGCCAATAAGAGTATAAATTTTTATTTTTAAAACATTTAAGCGGTTACCGTTTTCACTAAAAGCAAATGCGTTGGAATTTTTAAAGCATTCAGGAAAATAATAGAAGTCAGTAATATAAAAAAGTTGTAGTAGCATTCACTCTTAATAAAACCTAATAAAAGTGGTTAAGTACAAATAAAAATTTACACACTTATTCTCGCAGCTGCCAACGCACTACGTACTTCGTCTTTAATTAATTTAAAAAAAAGAAACCCACTTCTGGCAAGAAGCGGGTTAAAATTACGACAATTGTAAATCTAAATATTTAGATTCATTTGAAAAAGTATTTAAATATACGAAAAAAAATGTAAATTTTTGATTTTCAATCCATTATTATGTAATTCAATCGCCATTGGGCTCGCATTTTAAAAGTTTGATAAACTCCACGCGCTAACCAGCCTCTGTTTATCAAACTTTAAAAACGATAAAATTAAATGAGTTTTTTCCTCAGCTCATTCTTTAAGGAAAAAACACACATTATTTTTAGAATTCAATTTCGAAATTCTGAATTTCAATAGTTATTTTTTTGTTTTTATTTTAACCTTGTTGTGAAGCCATTTTAAAACAACAGAAACAAAAAAACTCACAACTGCACCCACAATTGCCAAAACAATGGTAGTAATAATATCTTCAACACCTATATGAACAATTGAAGATAAAAATAAACCACCCAAAAAACTGGCTTTTGTATTATGATCCATTCTTTTTAGAATTTTTCTCCTTTTCTGAGGTATCATCATCTTTTATCACTGCCTGACTTACAGCTGTGGCAACAGTTCCTGCCACTGTCATATAGGTAGCAATG
>TARA_R110002051_G_scaffold129091_1_pt1 | contig 28993 bp, 24 predicted proteins | sample TARA_R110002051 | Tara Oceans TARA_R110002051 (sample SAMEA4397023) | marine metagenome | biome: Polar Biome; feature: [MES] marine water layer (ENVO:01000295) within the mesopelagic zone...; material: water (ENVO:00002006), including particulate matter (ENVO:01000060) such... | reverse complement strand
AAAGCTGGTTTGGGACGGCTGTCTTGACCCACAGCTGCCCATAAGTGGCTGTATCTGCCAATGCAGAAGCTTTTTCTTTGAGTTGAACAGAGCCGTCTGTGACGACGTTTCCAGCAAATGTTGCCTTCTTATTGCTATCCAACTTTAGGACGTTCGCTTGTGAAGCATTACCATCTGTCGTGTAGAAGTAGAGAGCCGCTCCATTTTCAGCGTTTGTCCAAGCCGCCTCAGTCAAGGATTCAATCCGTGCACCGACCGTTTGAGTCCCACTCGTGTCTTCTGCACCGGTAAACTCGATAACTCCAAGTCGGTGAGAATCTCCCATGACTGCGCCATCGTTGGCACTGAGCCTCAAATGCCCACCAGTATTGGCACTACTCGTTGTAGTGTCATGAATATCAACATGTGCCCCTGGAGTCGTTGTACCAACACCAACACGGTTGTTGGTTTCATCAACAACAAGGGTAGGACTATCGACTTCAAGATCAGCAAAAACACCAGTCGCACCCGATGTCCCGCCCGGAAAACTGGGGGAAGTAATACCCATTAGCTACCTCGTGCTTTTTGGAACCAAAACTCGTAAGCGCCAGTGTTATCAGAACCTGCATTAAAGCCCGGTCGGAAATACAAACGTCCGTTCGCATCTGTCAAACATGGGATGGGCGTTGCATAAACATCATTGATCTTCGTGCCCACCAGTGTAGACGAGTATGCAACTCGTTCTTCCACACCGCTAGCACTGAAAGCCGCAGATTGCCCAATTCTTGGTTGATAACTTGCAGCGGTTCCACCTGTCCGAACGTAATGAAACGAGACAAGAAGCCAGACTTCTCTTCGATTGTCTCCCCCAGACTGGGGGAGTTGCAAAGTGGTCTCTTCGCTCGTTCCTACACTCGCGTGTAACGCTGCAATCCGGCGATAAATCGCCTCATAACGTGCCATTCTCGCCTCCAGAGCAAGGTATTACTCGATGCCCACAGAGTGAGCGGGAGCGAGAAGAACAGCGCCAGTAGTATCGTGATCGACTAGGACTGTGCCGATGATCACATCTACACTAGTTGTAGAAGCATCTGCGGTCCAACCACCGGCTGAATCTGCCAAATAGATAGGATACCCGAGAGCAGTAGAAGCACTAGTATCTACACCAGTGATGAGCTTGTGGCTCACGATTCGAACGGTTCCGCCATCGGTGGCTGCATGATCGGCAACAGCCATGATTCCGAGTCGTTTTGCCGCGTCGTCAGCGATAGCCTGTCGCCATTTAACGCGGTCGCCTGAATAGCCCGAGGGGACAACGAGATCGTTTGCGACAAGTGTGCCGTCTGCGATTCCGAGGAATGAAGCGTGGTAACCAGTACCGTGCTGAGGGTGAAGAACGTGTGGTTTGATGTAAGGCATCCGAGAAACTCCTTCTCTCTTATGGGACTTCAGCCCGCCCTAAACGAGGGGGTGATGCAATAGGAAGATACTGTTTTTAGGGGTGGTTTGTCAAGATCATGGTTCCTGTTCTTCTGAAGCTCCTATGAACTCTTCTCCGGTAGCCTCACTATAAGCTTTCGCTATTTGCTTATTCAAAGCGTCTCTTCGGTAGAACATCTCACGCTGTGGATCGAATGGGCGTTGCTTATACCCAAGATAATTACTAGTCGCATATATCATAGCCGACGAGAACCCCTCGGTGCGGGCTGGATTTTCCCACCAAACCGGATTCAGGAGTCGATTGAGTTCAACCCCAATGACGGGAATCAAGCGCCATACCATTGTTGACAGTGGCCTTCCTTGGGGTTTATTGGTCCCTGGCTCCCGCCGCGTCTCAAAAATCTTATTAAATCCCCCCGAGGTTTGCATTGCATACTCCCATCCTGTGAGTGAAGTCCATGAGCCAGTCTTGTGCACTCCAACGTTTGCACCACTACCGGCAAGAAGAGCTTCTAAGGGCACTTTAAAAGCCGGATTCATCGTGTCTAAGACAGGGGTCATAAAACTACTCTTCCAGTCAGGGGCAAGGTCGTAGTGTGGAATTATTCCACTCCCCGCCGCCATAGCAAAGAGGGCCTTTGGGAACAGCATTAGAAGTTCAGCCGTATCGACAGCTGTTAGGGGCGGGAGCAGAACCATGTTGTGGGTTGGATTATATCCACTCCCTCTCACACCCCGCCAAAAGTCTAGCCGTTCTCTCGTGTTCCGCGAAGTCGTAATTAAGGGCCGGTTTCTTGCCCAGGAGGGACGCACATACCGTGCGATATGATCATACCTCTTCGACTCAGAATCGTATGCTGCAGCGATTTCTGGATCGAGTAAGTTAGGGAGTTGTTCTTTAAATTTATAAGTATTGCGGAGACGGGCCAGTCTGGTGTCAGCCGCCATTGACTTCTTGAGAATCCCATTAGGCCGAATCCATGGATCGGTAAACGCCCCTATGGTTTGCTTACAAGCAAGTCGCCAGAACCGCCAAAACGGGATTATCCGTGCAATCGTGCGAACCTCACCTTGCGATATCCCATGCTTCCAGTCATAGAGGGCACTCTTCACCTTCTTTGCTGCTGAAGTTGGGGATTCTCCTTTTCTCAGGAGTTCTAGGAAAAGATTGAATCTCATCCGAGACTGCGTATAGGTGGCAAACTGTGAAATCATCTCGGATGGAATTTTGGCGGTATCCATCCACTTCCCGCCTCTCCCCCTCAACCGTGTAAATTCGTTTAAGAACTCAGCACGCGCCATCGTATCGAAAATCCCAAGCTCCAATGCCTGCCGTACTGCATCTTCATACGGAATTTCTACACCAAATTCGTTCCTGAAGAAGCCAGTATCTCCCCGGAGAATACCACCTGAAAGTGGGTCAAAGAGGGACGCTATTGGCCCTGCGAGAACGTTATCTGGATTACCTTTCCCAACTCCGTTTACCATGTCGTGGGTGACTTCTGCGAACTTTTTGCCCAGGTAGGGGATGTTCTCTGGAAGCGATGTGAGCGCCACTTTTCCAGATGTCCGGAGTCCCAAGTCTAGATACATCTGACCCGAATCACCAATAAAGTTGGTTAACCAAAAGTCAGGTCGGGGTAAGAAAATTCCAGTGACTATTGACTGCTTCCAAGCACGAAGTGCAGGATCTGCGTAGTTCAGAACACTTTCCATGGTATTCTCTGACTTCACATTGATACTGTGAAGTTCCTTGAGAATCTTCGGAATGTTCGCATCCAGCTGATCCATCTGTGCTTTGATCATGTAGATGTTTTCCCCGACCTTTGATTCTCCCGCTTTAATGAGACGAAGGCTTCTTTGAATCTCCTTTGCTGCCGCATCCGTTTCTTTCAGTACTGCCCGAGAGATGGGCATCCCCATCATGTCGAAAGCTTGAAGTGCGCTCTGAATAGTGCCCATATACCCAGCATCTGGGTCGATTCTAGCCGATTCGGTGATTACGTCACCCGAGCCTGTCGATAGGATTTTATTGAAGTTATGCGCGACCTCATCAGACAAGAAGCCATGCGTGACATGATCCATCAGATCCTGGACTCGATTCTTTACTGCTGCATGGTGCAAAGCCAGAGTCATGTATGTCAGGGACTTATGGACTTTCACATCCGCGATATTAGCTTTTCGGGTTTGCTGCGCGAGGCTATCTGAAAACTTGCGGGGGGATGCCTGATCCAGCAGCTTGTAGTACTCCCGGAGCGTTGATTGTGTGTCGGAAGACAGGCTTAGGTTCTTCACGAATTTCTTTCCCCCCAGCCGCATGACTTCCTTGCCTACTTGACGGGCAGCGAACAACGCATCTTTCCGGGGACGGGTCACAACGTCCTGGACTATCTGCAGAAACTCATTTTCAGGTATACGGGCCAACCGGACAGCCTCACGGAGATCGTTGACTGTCTGGTATCGGTCTATGTCTGGGCGGGTAGAAAATGGCTCTCGTTTGAGTAAGTTCTTGTGCGCTGTTTTCATCCCACCATGGTTCATCAGATCTGTTTTTACGAATGGCACATCACCTGATATTTCTGGGATATTACGAGTTTTTATCTGGCTAATTCTATCCTGTTTCTTGGCTACTCTTTTTAGGTATGCCAGTGTCCAGTGGTAAAGAGCCCGAGCTTGTGTCGGTTCTACACCGGATCCAATCATAGAGAGGGAAAGAGCAACAAGAGCTGTATTGCCCGATTCCCCAGTCTTTAGCCTCTGAAGTGTCGAATTTGAGTCATACTCGGCACGATCCAGATGTTCCATAGCATCCGAAACTGAGAACTCAACTTGTTCTCCTGTTTCGGGGTCCAGTTTGCCTATATTCTTTTCGTCGAACTCTTTCCGGGCTTTCCAAAGATCACCTGTCTTAAATACACCTTCTACCTCTCGAAGCAGGGATTCTGGATCATGGGTGATCTGCCAGACAGCATCCTCCCACACCGAATTATACCCTCGATTGCTGATACTGTTCTTCCCGAAGACTGGGAATGGAGCACCCCCATCGAGCAAAGACATATAAAAGTCTTGTGTTTGAAGTTCTACTACTTTTCCCCGAAAGACTTTTTCGCGACGGCGCTTTGTTGCAAATGGGAGAACTACACCAGTGTCTGGATACTTTATGTTGTTTTTCTTGAAGAACTGAGGTGCCCTGGTCTCCACTATCTTTACCACTTCATCCCGGGACATCTTGGATACGGACTGTGAGATCTTGCTTGCTCCATCCAACATCTCATCTCTAAAGTTGTCACTCATGTGTTCCCCAGCTTCAGAGATACCAACAATCTCGTCTGAGGCTATGCCCAGGTTTTTTGAGCTGGCTGTAACTGTGAGCATCCTCTTCAGGGTGTCGAGTGACTTGAATCCTTTACGTACTGTATGGTGTAGGGAATTGCGTACATCAGCAGACATGCCGACGAGCCCAGGTCTGCTTAGTAGTGTTTCAACCACTGGTTTCCAGATTGAACCATATGTAAGGTGTGTCATGTATTGAGGATCATTCCAGGAATTCTTAATCGTATTGACAAAGGCCATCGAGTCAGCGTGTGGGTGGGCACGCTTTTCCGCCAAGTCTAGGTATCGAGGTAAATCCTGGAGCCAATATGCCTCCTTTACTGAGAGGTTCGAGAGACTCCCTGGAGCGCGGAAAACTTTTGTTATTCCAGCCTCCCCTGCAACAAGAGTTGCAGAATCTTGAAAGTCTGTCAGCATCTGGTTGAAGAGACCAGGGGCGTACCCCCGCATTTCCAGCATCCCATCAACAGCCTCATGGCCCCACCGGTCTACTAGAGATTGGTGAAACTTAATGAAATTAACAACCCGACTTCCATCCTTTGGGTCTTTGCTAACTGTTGCATCCCGGAGAATATCATCCAATTCAGGTAATCCCTGCTTTGCACGGCGGGCTGCTGGACCCTGAGACCGCCAAGCCCTGTTCCACCTGACGCCCTTCTCAATCGCATTCGCAGTTTCTTCAATCGCTTCCAAGTATGCAATCCGAAGATTACGTGCTTTCGTGCGTCTGAATATGTCTTCTACGGCATCCTTTACTAGTTTTATATCGCCGTGTTTATCTATCATTTTCCCCATTTTCTTAGAAGCGGAGAATTCTACCTCAGCCGCTATCCGGGCCTTCTTTGCCACTTTGAGTTGGGTTTCGAGCTTGGTCCTGTGCGACCGCAACAACTCGATGGCACGCTCAGCCCAATCTCCTTTGCTTTTCACTGCCCCAGACATCTCTGCGCCAAACCGCTCTGCAATCATCGATACCCGTATTTTCTTCGAATAATCCATTGCCTTGATGCGAATATGCTGTTGAGTCAATCGCCTATACAGACTCATATCTGCTGCAGAAATACCAATATCCTCATCACGGATTGTCTTTACTTTCTCAGTTGATGACCGGATCTCAGACCTCGTGTGGTCCAATTGATCTCTAGTCTTCGCGATCCGATTCTTTATTCCCTTTCCTGGCTTCGCCTGGGAAGAGTGCTTCACTAGTTCTTTCTGCAGTCGTTTTTCTAAGTCTGATTCCCGCCTACGGGCTCTTTCCAAGTTCTGCATCTCAGCGTCATACTTACCGAATGCCTTGATCTTCTTAACCGGAATAATAGCATTTTGGCGTTTTTGTATGGCTCTGAGTTTCTTCTGACTGCCTGCTATTTCAGCTGCAAGTCTGTTGTACTCACCAATCGCATCAGCTGCACTATCGAACGCATCTAGTGCCATTTGTGCATTCTTTTCTTCTATCAGGCCATTCTGGAGTAACTCTTCCCGACCGGCAAGCCGGTCTTCCTTCTTTCTTTGTCTAATCTCACCCGTCTCAGGGTCTTGGAATTTTGGGGGCTCTCCTGCCTCTAGCGTAACTTTTGCCCCTGGCTTTATTGGTTCTTCTAAGAATTCTGTCCCTTTCAGTCGATTCGAGATCTTGGGCGATAAGCCCAACTTTTGTTGAACACCAATATGAATTAGGTCTTGAACTGCCCGGTCTGTGTCTTTGACATAGGCTTGCGCAGCTTCGATTCCATTATCTTTCAGTATGTTTTTTGCGCCCCGGAGGCGTTTTGCAACCCGAAGCATTTGCCGGTCTGTGTTGTTCATCGCCTTAACTGCGAGGGAAGCACCTGCGATAAGCGGCGAGATTGGGTCTGGTGCTCCAATTTCTCCTGCAAAACCGGCAATACCACCAGCAAGTGCAAAATGCGCTACGAGATCCCCTTCCTGTACGACTGGAAAAATCTCTAAAGGACGATCAGCGAAGGGAAAGGGAGAAACGACAGAGCCAATCAGGGAGACTTCAAGCGCATTACCAAGTTCCGCAAATGCAGCCGTGAACTCTAACGTGAGTGAATGCCCTTCCCGAATGTGTTCGATGTGTCGCCTGCGTGCTTGTACTTTTTCTGCCTCGCTCAATCCACTGGGGATAGCCGTCGCCATCCAATCCGACCCGTGGTGAAATCCGCCCGTTATGTCAGATAAAAAGGAGCGTTCTTGGGCAAGGTAGTAAGCCGCATCTAGCGGGCGTCCCTCAAGTGCAGCATCAAAGAATTTCTCGACACGCAAATCTCCAGGCTTCTGCTCTTCAATCTTAAATGCTGCACTATAAGTAGGGAAAGCGGAAGCAAATAATGTGTCTGGCATAAGTCGCATCAGATAATCTAGCGGAGACTCAACCTCCATCATCCCATAGGTCTGGCCCAGTGGACTCACTTTTTGACTGAAAGTTATCTGGGGTACAACACTAGCTGCGATTGCTTGGAGTGGGGCTGGAAGCTCCAAGATTGCATCTATAGTTCTTCCTGGGTCCGAATCTATAATGAGTTTGTTCTTTCCAGTTTGCATTACACTGGCGAGCATTCTATCGGTTTCCACCGATGCGATTGCATCAAGCTCATCCTTCTGCTCTTCTGTGAGCTGTGTTGGATCTGTATTCCACCTCTCTGATTTTACCTTTTTAAGGTGGGCTTCTGCCCGGTTGGCTTCTTTAATCCCCGGACGCCAACTACTGATGGACCAAAGCTCCTTCTGCGTGTAGGGATCATAATTTACGGGAACTACGACATCCTTTGGGAGAGTCGCTCTTAGCATTGCTCGATTTTCGTCTATTCCATCCTGAATAGGCGTCCCAAATTTCTCCACCACGACTGGAATAGGTTCTGCATTCTTCCCTTTTCCATTCGGGTAAACGAATTCAATCTTAGTTCCATTTCTCCTATGCTGATCGACTATCCCAGCTAGTTTTTGCATCTCGTTTTGATCTGCGTATTTCTGTAGAACTACCTGTTTCCTGCCCTGTTGATACAGCGGAAGATCTTCATCTGGTGTCATGGCGATCGCGCCATCGTCCCAGAGTTCTAATTTTTTATCTACAGCCTGGATTGTGGTATTCCCAGCCTCCTCCATGGAGTTTACAATGCTCCAAGCTCGCATCCGGCGATACATGTTTTGTTCCTGGTTCCGAGCCAGGTTGATCATCTGGCCAGGTTCCCCTGCTTCCGTGTAATACCGACTGAACTCATCTCCAGCTTCTGAAATCATCTCAAGGGTGAGCTGCACCGGAAACGGAATGGGACTCTTTAGTCTCGATTCCCAGGTTGGAGCTTCCTTCTTAGGTGAAATCTTCTCAGCAACTTCACCTGGAACAACCCTTGGTCCCTCCAGAATTGACGGAGATGTAGAAACTTCGAACTGATCATTCAATATTTTGGTGTGCAATTCCCGATCGGATTCTTCTGGCTCTGGCTCTGCTGGAAGGAGGGATTCAATCTGAGCCGTAGTCCTAGATTCCAGTTTAGCCAGATGATTCCTCACCTCTGGGTCTTGTCTTAAATCTTGCTGCGCTTTCCTAAGCTTCTCTCTTCGGTTCTTTAAATCATTTACGATTTCATCCATCTTCTCTTGGTTGAATCTTAGCTCATGTCTCTTTACTCCTCCCAAATGCTCAGATGCAGTCAATTGGAAAGCTGGTGTGTCTACTGTTGATACCTCCCCTGTTTCGACCAAGGGCAAGCTTGGGGGCTGGGAGGGCAATAATGCTGGTTTATCTACACGCTCCGGTATCAGATTCCGCTGAGCGTATGTCTTCGACGGGGGTGTAAGAAGACCTTCCCATGAGTCCTCTTCCTTTGGGTCAATCGGATCAGGCATGTTTATGGATCCATACGGGATTTACGGCGATCTTTACGGAGTTTTTTCCGAGCATCACTCCGCTCACCCCAGGCAGTTTCTAACCGGGTAGGTTCTCCAGGCTCCGGTTGTGGGAGCGGAGAACCCGAAGTCTCTAATCTCTGACCCTCTTTGCCATCAAACTGAAGTGCTTCCTGAACAGCACGCCGTTTCTTGTTGACATGCTGAGCTGCCCGATCCGATTTATTGACTATCTTCTCTGCGACTGTAGCCGCTGCAACCTTCGCTTTCGGGTAGTTGTGTGGATTCTTCAAGACATCTCTACGCTCGCTTGTCCGCTCAGCTCTCGCACTCTGACGACCCGCAAAACGTACTTGACCCATAAAGTGTTTAAATGCCCGGTCTGTGTTGAAGTCTGCCGTGCCATACAATTCAGCATACCGCTTTTGGAATTCCGGACTGGCTATGATCTTATCTTTAGTCATCTGATCTTCAGGAGATGGCTCTGGGCTCATCACTCCCTCATAAAGATCATCCAAAGTTTCACGGGTTTCCGTTATTGTTGAGGTGCCAAGAGCTGCAGCTTGGCCCTTGACATGATCCGTAAACTCTCCCCAAGTGAGGGTGTTGTCCCCATCGTCAGCACCAGCAAGCCCTCCCGGGAAGGGTTGAACCCCTGGACCCCCATCAGATCTGGGTTTAAAGTCCTGGTTCATTATCACCTGACCGCCGTCAAATGTAGCCCCTGGGTAAGCCTCTTCTACATAGGCTTTTTTCTCCGCAACTGAAGCACTTTCACCTGGGGGTTTTCCTTGTCTCCCAGAACCACCAGCTTGCTGTCTACTCTGTGCTGTATCTCTGAGGGGCGTTCCTTCAGTTATGCCCAGAAGCCTATTTATATGAGTATCATATTCAGTTCGATACGACGGACCCAATTTATCTGCTTTTTCTTTCACAGCCTCGTTTGCTTCTGTCAGTTTATCTAATCCCTTCTTCCCGCTTCTGTGCATCTCAGTGCCGGCTTCCGCTGCCGCCCGGAGAGACAGATGGATACCTTCCCTTTCTTTTAGTTCAGCAGTTCCCGGTTCTCCATATCTGAGCTTTTGGGTAGTTCTGGTATGCGGAGAACTACCCACTGGTTTTCCCTTTTTATCCATGGAGATAATGACTTCACCATAGTCTCCTGTCCCTGTCTTCATTCTACCGAGTTCACGGTAAACATTGAAGTCGGTTCTCTTTTGAAGCTCTTCGATATAAATAGCCTTATCTTGTCCTGTAGAGATATTCGATAGATCCTTTGCAATCGCTGTCCGGACATTTCCCCAGAGTGAGATGGAAGCCTCTACACTACTTATCTCTTCTGCAGCTTTCGCAGCATTAATACTCGCTTCTATCTTAGCTACTTTATTCTCACTAGTTTTCAGGAATCGAATCCGGTTCGCGTCAAAACCAGCGGCGGTATATGCATAAGATTCAGTAAGTGCATTCTTATGAACATTCGTTAAAAAACTTAATTTATGGGATGCATGCATCCCAGTAGCTTGCAGCATCGCACCCTTGAACTGCATCAGCTCACCGAACAGTTGCATCCTAAAAACTTCCTTCTGCTGGTCTGAAACCATGCCTGTTGTATCTAAATCAGTCTGCATTTGTGCGAGTTTCGTTTTCATTTCCTGGACTTGCAATCCAGCAGCGAGGCGTATTTCGTTCCTCCGCTCTTGTTTGGCAGTCTGATCCTCAAGTGGAAGCCCAGCGGCACCCAGAGCAGCTTGCTTCAACCTCGCTTTGAGGCCCGCTATCTGCGCTTCTTTATGCTGCTGCTTGTAGATATTACCTTCGCCCAAAAGGGATTTCATTACCCCCTCGTCAAACTGCCCCTCGCCTACAGGAAGACCTGACTGATCACGCAGCCGTTTCATCCGGTCTGCCTCTCTTTTAGCAAGGAGCGGGTTTCCATCGTCGTCAACAGTTCGGATAGCCATCTCTGTCCTTCCTTAGTTTTTCTTCTGCAATTTCAATTACACTATTGGGTTGGGTCATTTCTGCATCGTAGACAGTTTGTCTTCTGCAGCAGAACCACCAGCCCCAGAAGCCAGCCCAGCACCCAGCAGGGCCCCAGCTGGGTTCCCACCTGTGACAGCGAAGCCCACCACACCACCCAAGATGCCCTTACCAATTTTCATTATTCGGTCTGCTCTCTGAGAAGCTGCCTGGGCACGGGACTGTTCATCAAACTGATGCTGCGCTTCCCGGAACTTCATCCGAGAAATCTTTTCCTGCGTGACACCCTCACGAGCACCCTTCATTGCTTCCGCAACACCAGAACCGGCTGCTTTTATCATATCTTGCTGTTGTTTAAAAAACCTTGGGTCTCTTTGTGACGGGTCGGCGGTTTGAGTCATCAACCCGGCTACTTGTCCAGTTGCGGTAGAAGCCGCATCAGCAATCTGCTTATTTTCATCCGCCGTAGACATGATGGGCGCTTTTCGTGCTTTATTCCGAATTGCTTGTACTTTTCGTGAAGCTAGATGTGCACCCGCCTCGTCCTGCTCTTCCCAATGCGATACTTTTTTTGCTGATGCCACTGTAAACTCCTATGCGAACCACATAACTTTTAAATTCCGATTCCGAACCCGTGCTACTGCCCTATCCAAATCTGCAGCAACAAAACCACCAGCTACGGTCGGGGTATCGAGAACAAAAATAGACAAAGATGCGTTATGCCAACCAGCAGACATTGTTGTTTTAATCGTACTGCCAGACCAGATTCTATCCCTGGAATGTTCCAGTAGTTCTGCGTAGGTTCCTACAGCGATTCGACAAGCGGGAACGAACCTACGGTGCCCGGCTTGGGCTTCTGTATCGATGTTGAATTTCAAATCAATCGTATCACCTGATTCATAGCAGAGTGATGTCCCAACAAAAACCTGCCAAGTGAAAATCACAAGAGAGGGATCATAGGGTAGGTAAAATTGTATAGAGGCCCCTGGAACCGCCGTGTAAGCACCCGTATCAGTACTATCTTCAGGGAAATGGAGACGATTGTAGTCCAGAGGTGCATTCTGTGCGACCATCGTAGAGCCCGTGCAACTTCTCGGACGGATCTGGGTTTCAGAAATGTCCCACCCTGAATCCCGGTTATCTGCTTCTAAGTTCCCATTGATGACGCTCAATGCCTGTTCACCAAAATGCCTTTCTGGGAAATACGTATTTTTTGCTACCTCGATTGCATCTGTAGATGTGCCCGAGATGAAGCTTTTTAGGATTGAAATATCACCCATTTCTTTACCTACCCGAAATTGGTTCCGCCAGCTTTGAATACAATAGCAGAAAGAGTACAACGACCTATACCCATCTCAACATCCGTAGGTCCAGACGAATGAAACTGGGATGTTAGCCCGCACCCGACTTGTACGGCTGAAATACCAAGCTCTGTTGATGCATAAGCTGCTAATTCAGCTGAGGTGATAAAAGTTCGGATTGCCACATCCTTGTAGAGTGCTCTCTGTAAACCCGCAGCCGGAGATGCTACCCAAGATGTCCCACTTGAAGAAGCAGGTGCTTGAACGTGATTCAGAACTTCAGAACTTGTAAACCTTTCGCTCTTTTGAACTGAAACCGTATCCCCCGCACTATTCACAGCCTGGATGATAAAAATCGGGTGGATGCCAGTTGAGGCATAGACGGTGTATTGACTCTTCGCAATCCTCACCTGAATGTTGGCCATGACCAACACACCCCGTACATTCTCATTGTCTAACGACCATGTATTACTGAAATTTACTTTCAAATCGGAGGATCCGTCATTCAAAACTGTCCAGTTATCTGGAGCCGCAGTGCTATTAAAAAAGCCCGGATAGACATCACTGCTATTGTCATATGTATGGATTGTACCCGCCCCTGCAATTACCTGACTCTGAGCATCCAAAACCATAGAGGGTAAATGTTGCTGCCCAAGAGCATATGGTTGGATATCCCCTTGCTGGAGATCATTGATCTCGGCTTTGACACTTTCAAACTTATTATTTAGTGAATCCGCTGAAATAGCATCGCCTTCCTTCAGCGTTGTCCAAGTGATTGCCATTACTTCATCTCCATCACAATCAACTCACGATTGCACACGAGCATATAAGTGTTCGTTGTGAATACCTTCGTCTGGAAATCATGCGGCAAACAAAAACGGGCGTACAGTGCAACCTCATGGGTTCCTGGTGTGACCTGGAATGTGATATCAGTCACAAAACTATGATTGAGGGCATTCCAAGCTTCCCCAAACGGATCATTCATCCGGTCTGCGCCCCCCAAAATGCTGTCGTGCAGGACAGACCCATCAAGCGCAATCGCATATTGGATACCATTGAATTTATCAGCATCCGCAGGATGTGGTGCCGAAGTACTGCCTGTTAGAGCCCACTGCCCCACACACAGCTGCTGAAATGATGCCATAGCCCAGAGGGTAGAGCCCCCAGTTTGGATTGTTACATCCATATTCGCGACCTTTGCCCAGTCATTGTTTACCGATACCTTGAATGCATTATCAAGATCCGGATCGCCTGCATTCGAGAAGAACCCACCGCCATCTCCCAAGCCTTGGACCTCAACAATCCAACCGTTGCGATGTACATTTAAAACTGAACTTGCTTCAACCTCTGTATAGTTAGGTACAAATCGCTCAGCTGGAACCGTGGCATGGCCACGTAAATTCTGCTCGTTTAGACGCCCTGAGACCTCCTGTACGACCTGTTGGATATTGGTGTTGATACTCTCAGCCTCTATAGGCTGGTCGTTCTGATCTAATTTCCGGGGGAAGACATGTGCCATTATGGAATCCGAGTCCCGAACCCGCCAATCTTTGGTTCCTCATCGATCGAGATGCCAATGAATTCCAAAGGTTTGGAAGAGCTGATGATGATTTTATAGACTTCACAACTTGGAACTTCAATATCAACTCGCTTCCAGTAAGGACGACGGCGAACCCAGTACTCTGTTACACCCCACGAAGTTGTGCCCCACAATGGTGGAACATCATCTGGGTTGAGTAGTGTAGCTTTAGTTGAATCCGTATAAGCAAGCTTCGATGGTGTTTTTCTCCAATCCCGGTAGACAGAGATGGTCGCGGAAGAATCTACTGTTTCGCGCAGGGAGAGGTAGATCGTCTTAGCTGACCGACGATTGATTGAGTCTACCCAGGTGAGCCAGCCTGTCTCAATCGTGTAGGTACGAGATGCTGGCTTGAAGGCGATATTCTCATGGTCTAATACCCAAACACCATTGTAATCCTGGGCTGGCCTGTATTGTAAAACACCGTCAGCCTGCCTCGATACAGTATTATTTAGAAGCTGGCCGGGCACTACACCAGCAGAAAGCATCAATCGCCTGTGGTCTTTCGTAACGCAAACAGAAGTTGCGTTAGTCCCCGTCCGCCTCTTCCAACCAGAACCATCATACACTAAGCACATTTTGTTCTTCGTGTTCCCATCTAGAGGAACCCAGCACCTGTATTCCTGGTTCTTCAAATTAACTGCAGCGCAAGCTTGCAGCTCTCGACCCGAATTGATCCTATCTACCGTAGATTGGATCTCCCCGCTGATCACAGAGATCCCCTCTTCATTGTACTTATAGAAAGCATCTTCACCGAGCCAGATTGCAGAACCATCCGGCATACTCGCAAGGCTGGCTGGAGCAACGCACCCAACCGAGGGGTGGAGAGTGCTCGTCTTGAAGGATTGCCCATCGTCCGAAGGGGTGATTAGAAAAGTGGAGGTCTGGGTAAAAGCCAAGAGACCACCCTGCGTAGCCCAGAGTCCTGTGATCTCACCCCCATTCGGGTCTGGAAACATCTCTGTATTGGACCCGAAAGTTCCATACCTGCCCGGGAGGGAGGGGATGATCATTCCACTCTCGCCTCTGATGTTTCCAATCCAGAGTCTCCCAAAAGCGAGTCGGCAGAGTTTAAAAAGAGGAACTGGGATGCAATCAGTGGCTTCTACAACCAGAGAGCTATCTGGTGTGTTGTCTGGATACTTCCTTACAATGTTATCCGGAATGGTAGCGAACAGGCCCGTGATGCCCATCCCCACATTTCCAGGAATAATAAAGAGGGAATTGGTACCCGAATTCAAAGTATCTTTGGTTCGGAGCAGATTCTTCCCAATCGTTCCTTCTGGCCCATTATCAATTGGAGTCCAGTACAGCTGTTTAAGGAGTTTTTCGACCGGAAGGGCTCCTGTCGTATGATGGTGCATCCGAATCGAGTTGGAACGAGCCGAAATTGGAGACACGTTTCCGAAGTAATCAACCCATTGGACTGCACCCTGATATTCCCCGGGGAGCACTTTACCCACGTATGTGGTCGCTGCGCTATCAACCCCTGTCTCAATCGTTCCAACTTTACCAAAGCCAAAATCGTCTACTAGGACAATATTAGCACCCGTTGACCCTGATACCGAGTACCCTTCTGTGGGTTTTCCCGCATCTCCGATCTCAGCCCCATACCCCGTGGGAGACGCTGGTACCCGGTCGTAACCGAGGGGAATAATAACTGTCCCGTCATAAAGATAAGCCCGTGAGAAGCCCTGTGGAACAATGATGATGCCCTTTGATGTTGTCTCGAATTGGCACGGGAACTGTGGACCCCCATGATCTGGGATTTTACTGATAATTCTTGCCCCAGAACCAGATGGGCCTAGAAGCTTCTTCCAAGGATTAGAATCATTCCATCCCTGGTGTTCGTAAACTGTATCGCCCATCTGGGTGAGCAGAACATCCCGATTCCCATCCTCCAACAGCGCATGATAAATCCCATGGGGACGATCATACGAGATGCCCGTGTCTGACACGTAGCGGGAGGGCCCCCGAACGGGCTCTAAAGTTCCTTCTGCCGAATTCTCGAAATTCTGAATCCTTCCTGCACGATCAGAACCCGAAACGAGGCTACCGGCCTCCGATCGCAGGAGAACCGTAGGTTGCAGAGACCGGTTCCGATGGTCTGCCATTCAATCTCAGGCACCGCTCGTAGCAGCTGCAGTCTTCCGGGGTCGCCCACGTCCCCGTTTGGGCTTTGCTTCAGCCACTGCTGTATCTACAGCTGACTTGGCTGTTTTCGACTTAGCGACTTTCATGCCTGCCGTTACCTTTTTGGACGGGGAGGCTCCCTGTTCCTGAAGAATTGCAACAACCTGTTGTGCAACCATCTGGACAAACTCACTAAGATTCTCTTCCGAAACCGCACGGACAGGCTCCCAGCCCATAAGGGGGCTATTGTACTGGTTGATATTCTCTTTCGACCAGCCCGGAATTGAAAAGGTTCCGTGCCAATTTCCGTTGTTTTCTTCCACCCAAAAATTATCAACGCGTGCAATCTGGACTCGTCCAGAATCGAGGGTACGGCGGTAAAAGATCGTATTAGGATCTGGAGCGGGGTGTTTCGTTTTCATTTGTTCTCCGTGAAGCGGACGCGGGTTGTCAGGTGAGACCGAGTGACACGAGCCATCTTCTTTCGTGGGCGATGCCGTGGGATTACCGCATACCGTTTGCTGAGTGTTCCTAACAGGCCGATGTATCTCTGCTCAGCTAGGGCAGAGAGTTCTGCGGACCCCTGTGATTCGTAGAGAGAAATCAGTGTTTTATAGACTAGAATCTCGCCCGCTTCCTCATGGATTCGTGGTGCATCCTGATCATTCACCATCATATTTGGGCGCCGCAATACCCGCATATCAATTTCATACCGTGTGTCTGGCATTGGCCAAAACCGGATGGACTGATAACCATGTGTTTCCTTCAATCGCTGGTAGTAGTCCGGAATATCCGTACCATTATGGGTGTAGTCTTCTACATCTCCATCGACCTCAGCTAAGAAGTAAAAGATTTCAGAAACTTCCTGCCGAATAGAAGGATCTGGGGGAACCGTTGCCGAGTAACGGCGCAAGTAGATCCGTTTACGCAACCCAGACCGCTTAGAGCGGGTGGGAGTCGTCAATGCGGAACCGCTCCATTCCTGGTAAAAGTCAAGTATGTGGTCAATATTCGGAAGCGTGACCGTAATATCTTGGGTAGAATCGACAACCTCTGCTGTACCACTCACTGGGGATGGCGCACTCTCCCACTTCGGAAGTTGGTAATTAGTGTGCGTCTTAAGCTCTTTGTCTCGGTATCCCCAAGCGTAGGTATAGCAATAGTCGAATTGTCCAGCTTGATCGGGCCCAAACCATTTATCATCTGCTTTATCTGGGTCCACCTCAGCCAGTTTAATCTTCGGTGCTCGTGTTGGGGCATCAATCTGAAAATGTTTACCTCGAGTCACATATACAGGACGGCCCTTCTCATTCCCCCGATAATCCAGATACTCGTACCGCTCCATATCGTATTGGTTGGTCACCTGGATCTGGTGTTGCGTGGGAGAAAACATCCGAACAGACCGAATCTCAACCACATCTGGGGGTAGGTAGTATTCGGGAGTAAAAATCCGATACTTCAGACCTGTATCACTTGCATTTGTCCAAGGAGTATCGATTGTCAGGTTGTCAAGTGTATTTCCGCCTGTTGCTGGAGAAGCTGCATCTGTCCAAACTTCTCGGATCGTTCTCCGGTAGATATTACCCGAAGCGTCTTCAATTTCGATTTTTCGACCATCCCATGTACCGTCTGTAGGCCATGAATTAGTCAGGGTAGTGGCAGAAGGATCATATGACCGTCTCAGAACACTCTTGTCTGAGGAATTCACAGCCAAACGATCCTCTATCTCAGATTTGAGATATGAAACATCTGCCTGAGTGATGATGGTGGCTTCATCTTCAAAGAAGAGAAAAGGGGCTTCCAACGCCAGTTGTTGGTAGGCCCGGTTGATAAACCGGTCTACTTTAGCCTTGAACGAGGCGGACTGATCCGGAGACCAGTCCACCTGCTCAAGAACTCTGGTGCGGATTTCACCTTTGTTCATCAGACACTAATGTAGCAGGTTGCCAAAGCACCATCTGCAACAGCAGCATTCTCCAACGAAAAGCCGATATCACAGTTGTACTTGATGTCACCATTAACTAGAGCGGCAGAACCCATAGCTTCACCAGAAGCATCAGTAGCATCATCTACACAGATTGTTCCAGCACCTGTAGCAGATTCCTCCGGAATAGTTCCGACACCAGCCAGAACTTCTCCGACACCCTTCTTGAGAATGAATCCATAGGATCCGGCAGCAACAGCGTGCTGTGCTACTCCCAGAACCAGAAATGCTGGAGTGCCTTCTTCCATAATGGGGGAAAGAATGCCATGAAAACGCTCATGCGCCCCACTTGTTTCAGAAGTATCCATAGTAATGACGTGGCCTTGAGCCCATACGGCATCATCATTATAGACGTAGACCCAGACCTTTTCACCTGTGTCATCGCTGGAAGCGGGTTCGTGGAATTCGAAGCCGAGTGGCAATTGTTGAGTGGTACTCACGTCAGTGACGGGAATACCCATAGTACGAGTTGCAGACATATCAGCCTCCTTTAGGCGTTGGAGGTGCCATCGACGCACCCGTTAGCATTTAGACGATCGCAGTACATCTGCATAGCGAGAACGATTTCCCATTCCCACGCATCTTGACCTGGAACTTTGACAGGACCACGGAAAGCGAAGTCACCCTTCGTTTCCATACCAGAATCTTCACCTTGGGTGTAGAGATGCCATGTGTCTGATTTGAGGAAGTAAACCACACCATCACGACCTGAACCACTACCGAAACTGGTTGCGGAAGGCGTCAATGCGGGCTCAACAAAGAACTCAGCTTCTTGGAACATGAGGCCCTGACGGACACCCTTTCCACGTTCGCCATCACTCTTAATGTTGTAACGAACCTGATCATCCAAGTCATCGTAGTAGTTATTGAACGAAGTGATATCGCCCAGCATCAGATCAACTGGACCACCCTGTTTACCTTCCAAAGAAGCGTCCCAATAGACACGACGCATCTGCTTACGACCGTCAGTCGCAAAGGAAGAAACATTCTGGTACTGGTTGTACCAACCAGTTGTACCAGACCCAGTACCTTCTTTTGTAATGTTCAGAACTGATTCAGTCTGGCCAGTCTTGGCAGCAAAGTCCAAAATCCCAGCTTCATCAGTGCCAGAAGCATTGAAAGTGGTATCACCATTCAAAGTCAAGAAACCCTGAACGTTATTGGCAGAACCATCGCCATTCACTAGCTGGCCCACAATGTATTCGTGGAATTCCATGAGCGCGGCTTCCGGATACACCTTGATAAGTCGCGCAATCGCGGTCTCACCAGATGCTTCCGCGAGGTCTTTGCCCGGGATGATGAAAGAGTAAACCATCCGAGGACAATAGATCTGTCCACGAGTACCGACAGTCCGCCGAACCGAAGAGTAAACTTCAGAGCCGGTTTCAATTCGGGTGACCTGACCAGGACCGTTGGTAACAACGGGGAATTCCAGGTAGGGACCACCTTGATTTCCGCGCTCAATATTGCCCTTAAGGACGATCTTATCGAGAACGGGGTGGTATTGGTAAAATTGTTCAGTCCACTTGGGGACTAGTTTTTGGGTAGCAAAATTGAGAACGTCGGCGTTCGTAGGCATAATCTTTTCCAGATTCTAAGGTTTGAATCAAATATCAACGAATTTTCTGTCTTTGATTCCACTCTAGTGCAGCACGAGCCGCTACGTGGCGGTCCTGTCTAGAGTCTCCAACAAAGGCAGTATCTCGAACACTTGCAGGATTGTTCCGGCTTTTAGCACCAGCGGTAAGCGTTGCTCCCGGGCGTGGGTTCCTTGGGCCAACACCGAGCTTCATAATTGAATGCTCGATGGCGACATCCATCGGTGTGCCCTGCTCCCGGAGAGTATTAGCGAGTTCGATCAACTTTTCATCCTTACCGACGAGTCGGACAGCCGATTCTGGCGACCACCCCCCATCCAAGAGTTCCCCAAGCTGCTCTCGCTTCGAATCATCGTCAAAGATACCAGAATGCTCTTTTCGGAATTTCTCAGCGTAATCATCTGCTTGGGCTTGAATATCGGAATCTACCAAACTTTTATAGGAATCGTATTCTTCCCGAAGCTGAGTCAGCTCTGATTCGAACCCACGGCTCTTCTGTGCTAGCTCAGAAATTCGGGGATCTTCCGCCCCCTCTAAAAGTTGCTGGTAAAGTTCTTTTTCTTCCAACGCACTGTTGAGTCTAGCCTCAAAGTTTTCCTTACTATCTGCCCAGGTTGTCTGATTTGTCTCAAACGATTTTCTCTGGTCAGAAAGGTCTTGGAATTTCTTTGTGTAGCCGCCCTCAAGTTGGCGATGGAGATAACGAACAGGATCTTGAAGTTCTGATGGGAGAGAATCAATATTCCCATCCCAGGATTCTGGATCGAATCCCCCAGAAACTTCAGTTGAATCGACCGCACTTACCTCTGTTGCTTCGGTCGGCGCATCCGCTTGCGCTTGGTTGAGACTGGATTCCACCTGTGACCCTGGTGGATTTGGGGACTCCACTGCAGCAGGAGCCGCTTCGGCTGCGGGAGCAGCACTTTCAACGGCAACTGGGGCAGGGCTGGTCATAGTTTCAGACATTCAGGGCCTCTTGTTCTGTCTCTTTCTTCTTTGCTTCTTTCTTTTCACTATCTTGCTTGAGTGCCGACCGAATTGCAAGAATCGTCAAACCTTTCATATCTTCAGGTTCTCCAGATTCCCCCCCCTCTTCAGTCAGCTCCTCTTCCGGTTTTTCCATCATTGCCTCTGGCAACGCTGTATCTCCACTCCCCTCTCCTGCTTTGTACTCATCCATTTCACCCTTGCCATAAACCCGAAGGCCATTATCTGCGAGCGAACGGACAACCTCTTCTGCAGAAGAACCAGAATCTATTTTTTCCTGGACGACCTTCACAGCCGATTTCGCGCCCTCTGTGCCCATGTAGTCGTCTGTGTTTGTTGCATCAGGCATTAAATCATCTCTTCTTCGGGCACTTCTTGCCCTGGGAATCTAGAAAGTTGTGTCTTTACAGCCTTTAACCGGGCATCAGCAAGGGGAGTCGGTTCCATTGCGCCCAGCTCAGGCATACTCTGCTCTGATTGTCCCGTATCAAGACGGGGCAATAATTCGCTGAGACTAGCTTCGATCTCAGCCAATCCAACATCAAGATCATCTGTCCCACCGTATCCCGGAACTATATTGGGTTGTGACATAGATTCCCCACTCAATGTAATTTTTACCTATTTATATAGGTAATTGTCAAGGCGTCATAATCTTAGGCGTCGGATTTTGTTTCTTTTTTATCTCTGCTTGGTACTGACGCTTGTCTTTAAAACCGTAACGTTGTGCGGCCTTATCTGCTTTTTCCTGGATAGACTCCCCGAAATCGCGATCTTCACGGCTCCCTTTATCCATTGGTTCCACACGGGGGTGCGCCTTGAGCCACTCTCTTTTTTGTTTATTTGTCTCAAAGGTTCGACCCAGCTGGTCTGATACCTCTGCATTCGACCAAATGATCCCCACCGACATTGGCATGATGGGCTTCATCTGTGCTTCGCCTGCACATTCGGGGCAAGTATTACGCTCTTCCACAGAGCAAATCACATCTTCGACAAGGCCACAGGTGGGGCAAATAATATCATAAAGGGGCATTATTTCTTTGCCACCGCATTTTTTTGTAATTTCTGCTGATCACGGATCTTGTTCTTTACCAGGACGGGCGCTGTCTTATCTACGATTGCATCGTAGGCTCTGCCCGAGGTGAGGATTACTCCCCGAGCGCGGGATCCCTCTGGCGCAGAGACGATTTTCACACGACCATTGCGATCAAACTCGTAAGCCCAACCTGTAGAATTTCCAGCCTCATCCAGATCTTCAACACTGGCGAAGGAACGCCAAGTCGGTGGCGGTGGTCCTGCTTCTGGGGGAAGATCCTCAACCAGATCCGCTCCTGGTTCTTCAGGAAGAACAGGAGATTCCTGGTACATGTCAGATTCCACCATGGGGCTTTCGTCCATCATCCCCTGATTCTCCAATTCTGAATCTTCCGTAAACTGTTGAAGATATGGAGAAGAATCCTCATTCCCAACTTCTTCTGGGAATGTTTCGTCTGCGCGCATCATCCTGGGCTCGTCTGCCCGGGGGTCTAGCCCTTTGCCAAAAGCGCGCTGGGCTTCTCGAACAGCAGGTAAAATATCTTGATTCAAACGGGCCATTTTTTATACCTCTCCAGGGGACGGGGCGGGAAAACCAGAACCACCAGCCATTGAATCCATAGCGCCGACAGGAACTTCAGCTACACCTTCTGGCATCCCGCCTGTCGCGATTACATCTTCTGGGGTTGCACCCGCTTCCGCTGCTGATGGTGGAACGTCCGCGACTGCCTGTGCTTGCTCTTGGGCTTGAGCTTGGATTTCTTCTTCTGATAATAGAACATCTGTTCCGATATCCAAAACATCAAAAAGGTGTTCGATAAACTTCTTTTGGTTCACGAAGGGCGAAGAGAGAACCAGATCTGAAAATTGTTGAATCTTCTTCAGCTGAGCCGATTTACTATTTTCCGTGGGACTAAAGGGAACGATCTCGAAATCTACTTCGAGAGGTTCTTCGAGTGTTTCTCCTGCGAGCTTTAATTGCTCAGCAACTTCAGGGTCGCGAGCAGCCAAACGGCCACGAGACACAACAAGAGCTTCTCTTCTTCCGCTAACCCGAGCTGGAATTTCCGTTTCCGAGTCGAGGAACTCTTCGTAGAGCCCAACGATCGAAATGGCCATATGGTGAACAACGGCATTGATTAACTTGGTCCTTCGGCCAAGCCGCGTTCGCATCGCAGCATCGACCAGCGCCAACTCCGTCGCAACTTCGGATGTTCCAACAACACCACGGGCATATTCTGGAATACCGAGAACGAATTGAATGGTTGCTTCTACGCGGTCTCGGATTGCAGAAAAATCAGGAGTAAGCGAACTTGTAGGCGTATTGCCCAGGATGTCACCAAGAGGCGCGGCATTCTTCCCTTTCAAGCGAACAACATCTCCAGGACTCGTCGCAGTTGCGACCTGATCCATGAATTCCTCTGGGTCATCACACATCGCCTCATTGATCACTGTGACTGGGATGCTGCTTTGGGCGTGCCGAAGCTCCAAGGTGTCTAATTCATTGAGCCGTCGCTGCTGACGCTCGACAAGCTGTGAATCACTCATTCCTCCGATATCAGAAAGGTTGTCATTAAAAGAGAGAAGAGAAAAAGGATTATCGACAAAGACGTAGGGTAAGTCTCCTTGAAATAGGGGGTCTTCCTCACCTTCAAGCATGTGGTAATAGGTGCCCGTTGTGAAGTCGTAAACCTCGTATATTGTTACCCATTCGAAAACATTCCGAATCTCTTCAGATTGACCTGATTGACCCGTTTCACTATCCTTCAACCAGCGGGGGAAAGTTCCCATCTGAGCTTTCCGCGCAACCGCAGGATCATACTGCATAGACTGAGAACGTTTTTTCTTCCTCGTCTTAGCGCGCGAATTGAACTCGTCCTTTGTAAGTGTTGTCACTTCAATCGCGTAGCGGATATCTTCCCAGCGCCCAGCGGTCATATCGTAGAAAAAATATCGGGGATCGATAACAACAAAATCAGGTCGATTCCGCGTGAAGCTCCAGACTGCCTTTATGACCCCTCGACCGTAAACAGAAGAATGGGTTGCGATCTTCCACAGGATTTCATGCGCACGAATTCGATATAGAACATCGTTAACTAGAGCTTCCTGGTACTTCGCTGCGATCGCCGTTTCCGGGTCTTTCCTACGCGGAATGCAGGTGACCCTTGGGGTCGGCGGCGTAACACTCGCAACCATCGTATCTGTAAAGGCATACAGATAATTGTTTTCCATAAGCAGCGGATCGTCTTTCTCTGCTGACATCTCTCCCCAGAACTCAGAGCGATACCAAGCTCGATATCGATCCCAATTTTGGTGCTCCTTTGTCGCTTTTGAGACATGCGCTGCAATGATGGATTTGATGGTTTTCGGATCAAGTGCCATTAGTTCCCTCTAGATCCAATATTTCTTTCTGGTCTTACGTCGGTGGTCTGCAAAATGTGCAGACTTCTCGTTGTAAGTCATTGGACGGAATTCGACTATATTACCCCCTGGCGGATTTTTCGACTGCTTCGCATGATGCGGAATCCAGCGAGCGCCCACGATAGCCATAATAAGAGCACTTACTTTATCCCAGTGATGACGGTCACGGCGGCGCGGACTTGGTTGCCCACGAACAAGCTCCACATTCGCACCCTCCTCGATCCTCTTGTCATTTTTATAACTGAGCATCTGCTCAACTGTATCTTTGTCATGCAAGATCAACTCGTCCAAGAGAGCATCCACGAGCCACCCGAGTGTCTGATCAATACTTTTCGACGTTGTGGTAAATCCAGGCCGTCTTCTTTTTTCGAAGAAGATCTGGGGGTAGTCCCATTCCCGGAGGAGGGCGAGGACACTTTGCCCAACACCGTTTGACTCGACAATGATGGTTGCGTTGTTGTAGTGCAATCCGACTTCTGTGAGTTTTCGGGAGAAGAGGAGGGGGTCTGAATGATCGGCATAAGTAGCTACTTGCTCCCACTCTCCCCGGTAGACTTTCAAAACCTGAAAAGAAGCATGGTCCCGAGCAGCATGACCACAAGGATCCGCCCCAATTACATAACGAGCACCCGGAATTGGCTCTTCGTACACTCTATATGGACCCTCCCACTCTTGGAGAGGCGCATCTTGGTGTTTTTTAAGGGCGTGCCCAGGGATTGCTGAAGTTGCACTGGAGATCCAGCAGCTCAGGTCATCAAAAGGATAAAAAACTTTAAATAGCTCAGGACGACGGCGTAATTGCTGGTCAGTGTTCAAAGCAAAACGGCGAAAAGCGAGATGCTCTTTCTCTAGCCCCTCTGTACCGTACCGATTCATGAACCCAATTTCTTCATTGTCCATGACCCAATCATTTTGCCAGATCCGGCGATTCAGCTTCCCATCCCAAAATGGGAAAAATTTATACAGGTGGCGACCCAACCCCCTCTTCGCCTCAAGACAATGGTGATGCCAATCTGACCGCGCTTCCCAGGCAGTACACTCAAAAATAGCAATCGCATGGTCCCGGTTAAAAAGAGAAGGCCAGATCAAAAACATACTCCCAGCAAAGTCTGCCCAGAATGCACATTCTGAAGCATGGAAGGAGTCTGGAGACTGACCAATACCAACTGCACCTGATTCTGCCGACAGAATACGCATCTTTCCACCCTCTAAGGGCCGAAACGTAAGCTGGCGACTCTCCCGAGCAGGGACAGTACGGCTTCGTACCTCTTTGGGCCATCTCTCATGGAGGTGGTGAACACGTTTGTGGAGATATTCGGCGCGGTCGCCCGTATCAGCAATGCATACATGATCCCAGCCTGGGTTGTATGCAGCCTTCGGATAGCAGGCATACTCAGACGCCAGACTCTTCCCCATCTGCCTGCCCGTGAGGATGGTGAGGAATTTGGTTTGGCCATCTAATGTTCGGGGTGGATTACTCGCGTAGTTTAAAATCTCATCCTGCATCTTATGGGTAATCCGCTTTGGATCATATGTTACGAAGGAACTCGTTTTCTGGTCATGCACCTGTCCCAATTTTGGAAGACATTTTTCAGGTGAGCGGAGAAAATCTAAGACCTGTTTCGCACCCTGTGCCATTACCGATTGCCTGGGATTTTATATGCATCCGAGGCTTGACGGGAAGCATCCCGAACAGCATCCCTGTAGGTTTGACCAGCATTGACACGGAAAAGAGCCGCATCCTCTCTCGGTCGTTGCTGATCTCTTAGTTTCCTGACTTCTTCATCTGGGTCTCTCCCGAGAACCACCTTTTCCAATGTATCGTGAACAGGATGCGAGCTATCGCCATAATACCGCTTACGGAGATCCTCAAGGGACTCTTCTTCTAGAGCACGGATATGGTCAACTAGAGCTTGCACTTTATCTGGATCTGGCATTTTTTACCCCATAGCTTTTTTTGGGAGCGCGAGAACTTGTTCAGACTCGATCGCTACATCTTGAATGGTTCGTGTTGTCTCTTCAGCGTTAGGGCCACCAGCAATCTGGATTAGCTGAGTTACAAAATTGGTATCCCCACCCTGCGTCACATTCTCAGCCTGAATGCATGTATACATCAATTCAGCCCACTGACGAAGCTCACGTGATGCCGAAGTTGTAATTTCTCTCCGTAGGACCGCCCCTGAAATTTCGGCTGCTAGATCTAATACCTGATCCAACTCCCGCACTCGACCCGTCCTGAGAAGATCGAGGGCAGTAGACATGCTATCGGGTGGCTGATACTGTTGCTTCGCTGGTAGACGCTTACTCATGATCTGGGCCACCTTGTGCGTTTGATGCCATCATCCTAACAGATTTTTTGGCTTTGTATTCTTCCGTCTTATTTGTGGCTAATAACTAACTAGTTACCCCGCACCCCTTTTTTAGCCTAAGAAATAGTGGTGCACCATTGTAGGGAAGCCTAGATTCGACTATATTAGGCCCATGGCTGATAAAGACAAACCTGAAGGCGACGACCTCCCATATGCTGGGCGATCCGAATGGGAGAAGTATAAAAAACTCAGGTCAGAAGCTGCCCGAGATGCGATGACATGGGATCAGCAGGTGAAAGCTAGTGTTTTGGGGGGTATGGAGGAGGGGTACGCGCAAGACGCAGAAAAAAGAGGAGAAAAGCCTTACAGGCTCTTTGAACCAGCGGAAACCTCCCCTGCTTACAAGGATGTGCTTCCTGGGAAGTTTGAAGAGCCGAAAGAATTTAGGGATGCTTCTGCCGAGGATATTTCGGATTATTCCTCCCCATTATGGCAACGCATTCCGGGAGAGCCTGGGACTAGCCCCTTACTACCAGAAGTCGTAGTAAATGAGGATATTGCAGCCCGCCTCGCCTCCCTGCAACGGCAGGGAGCTTCAGGAGAAGCGAGTAGGCAGCCAGCGATTACCAAGATTAAACCTGGAACACAGAGAATAGTGGTTAACTCCGTTGAGGCCATCATAGACCTCGAAACATTGACGCCCGACCAACTTGAAGCCTACAAGGCGACAGGGAAGATAAAGATCACCAATGGGCTTCCCCCACTTGCTCAGCATGGTTGGAGGGCTGGGCAGGGTCTTCCCAATCCTGAATACGGGGAGATCATTATCCAAGAAGCCCCTCCCGAAGAACGTAAAGTCCCATTCGGTTCAGTAGAGAAGAAGCCGTTGTTTTCATAGTGGTGCATTAAACGGAATGTGGACTCCATCCATTTTCCATGATAGGATCATCTTGATCAGAGGCCCTCTACACCTGTGATCTTTTGTTATCTTTGTTCTGCGTCTAGCCCCTCCGGGATTCCCTGCCTGGAGGGGTTTTTCTTTTGTAGAATATATTGTTCAAACTGGTGGTATTGTACCTTGCGCCGAAACTCAGGATTCTGGATATAATCCTCTTCCTTATGGGCTAATGACCGCCACACGATCTCTGGTGCGTACAGTGGACGTTCGACCGGAGCCAATGGACGCCCTGTTGTAAGCTGGGCCCGGAAGTATGGTGTTGCTACTACCTTTGCGATTGCATCTTTCTCTGCCCGGTTGGGTTTGGGTGGCTGTGGGACGCCCTGGAATGTGTTGATGACCGCCTGTGCTTGATACCGATTACGGCACATGGGCAATGGATTGGTCGCTATGAACCACAATTGAGCTGCTGGTACCTTCATATACCCCTGAATTGCCCGCCTCATTGCTGCAATGGGCTCGATTCCGAGCACCTCTTCTATCCTCCCTGTCCCTGCCCCCATCAACCACCAATACAGAACCGTCCGGTCACACAGAGAGACTTTGAGAATCCTTGGTTTAATATATGGTGGAGGCTTCAGCGTGAAGGTAGCCATCTCATACGGCGTCGGTGGTTCTACCAGAATCCCAGTCCATACCCCTTCGGGCCACTGCTCCGGAGCGACCATGAAGCTCTCGTGTGCAATGATCTCGTGGATTCTCCGATCCCGCCTCAGCACCTTCCTAAGCGCACGGACAGTCTTCTTCACCTTGTCCATATGCATCGCCCAGTGCATGTCCTTGTTGCGCAACCACGGCGGGTACAAATTGATTGCTGAAACAAACGTCTCATAGACAACATTCGTATTGGCCAATGGACCTCCATTCTCTGCCTCCCCCCTCGACCCCCCGATCTGCCCATGATGAATGAGGTGTGTATATGGACTGGTCACTGGTACAGCGCACGTTTTAAGCATGGTCCATTATATATTAAAGATCCGAGGAAAAACCAAAAATAGGTGTGTTGCGTGAGCGGAGTCCCATGGTATAAAGTAATTTCTTGTCAAAGGGGGGAAGCCTCTTTGCAAGCAGCAAAATGTGGAGTACGAGGAACGAGTTCCTTTGCCGGGTGCCCCGTGAGTGCGCGAACATGGGGCAGGGTGGGCCGGGTTTGGGTCGTCCCAATCCCCCGAAGGGATAAGCGTGCGAGGAACGAGCGCCTTATTGTACCCGAGCGGAGCGAGCGAGGAACGAGCGAGCGGAGCGAGCCGCCGGGATGGGTGGTTAGGGTGCGGCCTGGGACCGAAGTCGCAGACCACACCCCGGGGATAGGGCTTTAGCTTTGTGCCTCGTCCTCGGTGTCTTCCTCTTCGGACTCCATTGCGACGTATGCCTCGTATGTTGCGAGCATCATTCGAAGGACTCGCGCTGACTTATCGCCAAGTGTGATTGTCATACCTTCCACATCCTTCAATGCTGTCTTGCCTTTCGTCCCGGTTGGGCAATACAATGAAGCTGGACCGGTCCATGTATAGACGTCTTTGTCCCCGTCCTTTGTGGCCGTGACATATGACTCCACGGTTTCGCCATTCAATAGTGCCCGCACGATGGTTTCGGATTCGCCGTCGTATCGAATGACTTTGCTTATCTGCCCGTGAATGCGGTCGATACGTTCCTTGGTCAATGCCGTGTGTGGATTCATCGTTGTGATACATCCGCCTTTGTGAAAGATGCCGATTGTCCGCTCCAATGTCAACGCATTAACCACCGCCGTGGTTAGCGTTTCGTATCCCTTGTTTTTTGCGGCGGTATATGGATTCTTGTACACACTTTTGGTTGGCATGTGTTCCGCAAACACTTCAGCGGCTCCCGGGGCGGGGTCTGCTTTTGTCGTCTTGAACATCCGATTCAATACCGTGACTTGCACGACCGTCGCTGAAACTCGCTCGATTGTGGCTGGCTGAAAAGTGGCTTCAGTCGCTTCGACTGGGACACCAAAAGCGCGGGCTGGGTCTGAGGAGTTACGCGGTGGATTCTTAGAAGTCGGGAAGAGACCGCGCGCGGCTTTCTCTCCGAGATTATACGAAAGGGTACCGTTGCCAAGGCGCTCGATTGTGGCTTTGAATGT